>Ga0307942_1000492_pt1:7500-27436 | contig 27436 bp, 31 predicted proteins | sample OrgLakmetagen175_FD_201846 | JGI IMG/M metagenome (GOLD analysis project Ga0307942, IMG submission 201846) | Saline water microbial communities from Organic Lake, Antarctica - #175 | ecosystem: Environmental > Aquatic > Non-marine Saline and Alkaline > Saline | place: Antarctica... | reverse complement strand
GTAATTTGCCAAATATACAGTCATATACGGTGTATACATACGGTTCTGGCCAACCCCAACCATATTACCGTACACCATATATATGGTGTATACACATACGGTATTTTTGGCAGGGAAATTGCCAAATATATAGTCATATACGGTGTATACATACGGTTCTGGCCAACCCCAACCATATTACCGTACACCATATATATGGTGTATACACATACGGTATTTTTGGCAGGGAAATTGCCAAATATACAGTCATATACGGTGTATATATACGGTTCTGGCCAACCCCAACCATATTACCGTACACCATATATATGGTGTATACACATACGGTATTTTTGGCAGGGAAATTGCCAAATATAGTCATATACGGTGTATATATACGGTTCTGGCCAACCCCAACCATATTACCGTACACCATATATATGGTGTATACACATACGGTATTTTTGGCAGGGAAATCACCAAATATAGTCATATACGGTGTATATATACGGTTCTGGCCAACCCTAGGTGTGTGACAATTACGGTAGTACGCCGTAATTTCACAAGTACGGTGCGTACCGTACAGACCGTAACCGTACCGTATCGTACAACTCGACAAGCCTGGTCATATACGGTGTATATATACGGTTCTGGCCAACCCAAGGTGTGATGGATATGACTCACGTTATGGCTATTAACGCCCTGCGTACCCAGCCTTCTTTTTGCAAGCAAGGGGTAAGATGCTAAGCTCAATTCTACAGCAGCCAGGCGCACGCCTTTTTATGTACCGGTGTACCTTTACATTGGTAAATACTGTACTAGCCGTCATAGTGCACATATGCAGTATAGGGTTGGCCAGAACCGTACACATGCACCGTATATGACCGTATCGTAGTTTCCCTGCCAAAACCACCGTATACACGTATGAATGTGTATGCACGGTTTTGGCCAATTTAAGATAAATGATCAAACGTGCGTGACACCGTTAGTGGCTCCAAGGAGAAATTTCTGCTGAACTTCTGGTCAAACACCATAAACGGGAAATATGTAGGGTTGACCAAATTATACATGCATAGGTATATACGGTGTAGGTGCAGTATCTTTAGCAAGGAAATCACCATACAAACGGTCATACACAATGCAGATATACAGTTCGAGCCAACCCTATGTTACGTATGGAGTGGATCTGCCAGCCTTGTTTAGAGCCCTTTCACGCACTGTGATGGTGGATTTAAGGCCTTTCCCTCTCAACAAAGCCACAGCGAGTATAAGTGTGTGTGTGTATGTTTACGCACTGTGATGGTGGTGCGCAGGCCCTTCTCTCTCGACAGGGCCGCAGTGAGTGTGTGTGTGAGTGTGTGTGCGTGTGTGTGTGTGTATGTTTACGCACTGTGATGGTGGTGCACAGGCCCTTCTCTCTCAACAGGGCCGCAGTGAGTGTGTGTGTGAGTGTGTGTGCGTGTGTGTGTGTGTATGTTTACGCACTGTGATGGTGGTGCGCAGGCCCTTCTCTCTCAACAGGGCCGCAGTGAGTGTGTGTGTGAGTGTGTGTGCGTGTGTGTGTGTGTGAGTGTGTGTGTGTGCGTATGTGTGTGCGTATGTGTGTGTCTGTCTGTCTTCACGCACTGTGATGGTGGTGCGCAGGCCCTTCTCTCTCAACAGGGCCGCAGTCTGGATGCCATTCATCGTGCACGGCAGCTTGACCTGTGCGCCATTGAAAACAAAAGTGCCCATACAGAGCATTAGCAGGAATTGTTGAGGTCCAAAGAATGCACGTTTTAATGTCGTAAATGTTGCGCGTGTGTATGCTTTTGCCTAATTTCAGACATGCGCTCAGACACACAGTATGCAAGTGCATTCGTTGCACGCGTACGCTTCTGGCGGACACCAGACTTGCGCTTACATAAGGAAAGAAACTGTATACACACATGTACACGTATGCACGTGTTTGCATCTGGTTGCTTTTATACACGCACATTTGCTTGTGGATGATCCTGGATGTGTGCACCAAGGCAGTATGCATTTGGTTGCTTCTACACATGCACATATGCTTGTGGATGATCCTGGATGTGTGCACTAAGGCAGTATGCATTTGGTTGCTTTTATACATGCACATATGCTTGTGGATGATCCTGGATGTGCGCACCAAGGCAGTATGCATCTGGTTGCTTTTATACATGCACATATGCTTGTGGATGATCCTGGATGTGCGCACCAAGCCAGTATGCATTTGGTTGCTTCTACACATGCACATATGCTTGTGGATGATCCTGGATGTGTGCACCAAGGCAGTAAAGGCAATAATAACCGGGGTGTGTGCCATTCTATTCAGGCAGTATTAAACGGGGTGTGTACCGTTCTATGTGGACAATATTTAACGGGGTGTGTGTGTGTGCCATCCTACTTAGGCGATATAAGCCGTGGATGCAATGTTAGATTTCTGTTTCTTTGAGTAGGTAGACAGTAGAGGGCAGGTTGTAGGGGAAGGTGGCAGTGGCACTACAAAGGTGACTACGGCTGGCCAGAACCATACAAACACACTGTATATACACGGTATTTTTGGCAGGGAAATCACCCACATATGGTCGTATACGGTGTACATATGACCCATCCCATACGCAGTGTTGGCCCATCCCATACGCAGGGTATGACCCATCCCATACGCAGGGTATGACCCATCCCATACGCAGTGTATGACCCATCCCAAACGCAGGGTTGGCCAGAACCATACAAACACACTGTATATACACGGTATTTTTGGCAGGGAAATCACCCACATATGGTCGTATACGGTGTACATATACGCAGGGTTGTCCAGAACCATACAAATACACTGTGTCTACACGGTATTTTTGGCAGGGAAATCACCAACATACGGTCGTATACAGTGTACATATACGCAGGGTTGTCCAGAACCATACAAATACACTGTGTCTACACGGTATTTTTGGCAGGGAAATCACCCACATACGGTCGTATACGGTGTACATATATGCAGGGTTGGCCAGAACCATACAAATACACTGTGTATACACGGTATTTTGGCAGGGAAATCACCAACATACAGTCGTATACGGTGTACATATACGCAGGGTTGGCCAGAACCATATATCTGCACCGTATATTACCGTATGTATGGTCATTTCCCTGCTAAAAATACCGTGTACACACTGTATATACCTACAAAATTATGGTTCTGACCAACCCTACATACACGGTAAACCCCACGTATGTGTGGCAAACCCTTAGGGTAACACAAGAAAGAAGAGAAGTGGTTTGAAATTAAGGATAGCATAACAAAGTGCCTAGTGTAATGCCGTTTAGATCTTCCGCAGCCTTGCAAGCATAGGCAGTTGACTTCTTAGATGCAAATTATACTGCATTTGTAGGGTTGGCCAGAACCATATATGTACACCGCGTATGACCGTATGTTTGGTGGTTTCCCTGCCAAACACACCGTGTATGCACCATATACACACATGGTTCTGGCCAACCCTACACATATGAAATATGAAAGCTTACTATCCGAAGTAACCATCTTTGTCCACTAGTGCTTGATTCAGAAGCTTAGTAGGACACGACAGCAATGCACGGGCGCATCAAAAGCAGGCAGGCAGGCACTCGTTTTGTGTGTAAGAAGAAGGGGCCACACTCACAACAATTCGGGAGTCAATGGACGCAAGATCCAGAGCGGTAGCAGACAGATTCGGACCCCACGCCTGCATCTGGATCTCTTTGTAGCCCATCTCAAAGCCCTGCGTGCGCACAGGGGCAAGGGGTGTGGATCTGAACCATTATTTACATCTGGATCTCTTTGTAGCCCATCTCAAAGCCCTGCGTGCGCACAGGGGCAAGGGGTGTGGAGCTGAACCATTGTTTACATCAACCTCAGGCAACCCTGGCCCAGACGCGAGCGTGGCCCAACTCCGGTCAAAACTACACGAGAGGTGCTTTGTTTGTGTGAGCATTTGTCTGCATCAACAGCCCAGTCCTGCACAACCTCGTCAGCACAGCCCTGCGTCAGAAACAGCCCAGTCCTGATCAACAAACTCGACAGCACAGCCCTCTGGAGACACTGCAGTTGTGCATCTCCTGGGAACCAGCACACATTGCATTGTGTTATGCGAGTGGGGGCCCGTTGCAAGATTGCAAATAGGATGGACATCCACCCTGCACATGTTTGCTTTAACTCTGTGGATCCTACACACACCCTCGTGTTGGGCACATACATTCGCAGGTATATTTGTAGGGTTGGCCTGAACCATACACATACGGTGTGTGTACGGTATTTTTGGCAAGGATATCACCAAATATACGGTCATACACGGTGTGCATATACGGTTCTGGCCAACCCTATATATTTGTGGAGTAAATGCACGGGATTGGGGTGGCCAACACCATACATGTAAACAGCTAGCATACACAGTTGGCAGGGACACATTGCATGTAAGGTCGTGTACTACGTGTACTACGTGTACGTATATCTAGGGTTGGCCAGAACCATATATATACGGTGTACGGTATTCTTTAGCAGGGAAATCACCAAAGATACGGTCATACACGGTGTACATCATGGTTCTGGCCAACCCTACGTATATCGGGTATGGGTCAACCCTTATGCACACTCACCCTACGTATGCACACGCAGCAAACAGACGGAACCACCACATTGCAGAGCACCTTTCCGTCGGCCACTGTTGATTTGTGTGAGGCCACTACCTTGACGTGTGAGGCCACTACCCTGACGTGTGAATTTGTGTGAGGCCACTACCCTGACGTGTGAATTTGTGTGAGGCCACTACCCTGACGTGTAAATTTGTGTGAGGCCACTACCCTGACGTGTAAATTTGTGTGAGGCCACTACCCTGACGTGTGAATTTGTGTGAGGCCACTACCCTGACGTGTGAATTTGTGTGAGGCCACTACCCTGACATGTGAATTTGTGTGAGGCCACTACCCTAACGTGTGGAACATAAGCACAGCAGTCGCACACGTATCATAGGCCTGCCCTGTTCAAACATGCTAAACGGTCGCTGCATTCACACATGCTTCACAGTGACTGTGTTCACACATGCTGCGTAGGCCTGCTGTGTTCTCACGTTCTCACATGTTTAGGGTTGGCCAAAACCGCACATACATACTACATACGTACATACGGTGTATATACGGTATATTTAACAGGAAAATCACCATACATACAATCATATACGGTGTACATATACGGTTCTGGCCAACCCTACACATGCTTCACAGTCACTGTGTTCACACATGCTGCACAGGCCTACTGTGTTCAAACATGTTTCACAGTCACTGTGTTCAAACATGTTTCGTTGTCACTGTGTTCACACATGCTGCACAGGCCTACTGTGTTCAAACATGTTACACAGTCACTGTGTTCACACATGTTTCACAGTCACTGTGTTCACACATGCTACGCAGGCCTACTGTGTTCAAACATGTTTCACAGTCACTGTGTTCAAACATTTTTCACAGTCATTGTGTTCACACATGTTACACAGGCCTACTGTGTTAAAACATGTTTCACAGTCACTGTGTTCAAACATGTAACACAGGCCTACTGTGTTAAAACATGTTTCACAGTCACTGTGTTCAAACATGTTTCACAGTTACTGTGTTCACACATGTTACACAGGCCTACTGTGTTCAAACATGTTTCATTGTCACTGTGTTCAAACATGTTTCATTGTCACTGTGTTCAAACATGTTTTTTTGTCACTGTGTTCAAACATGTTTCGTTTGCACTGTGTTCACACATGCTACGCAGGCCTACTGTGTTCAAACATGTTTCACAGTCACTGTGTTCACACATGTTACACAGCCACTGTGTTCACACATGCTACGCAGGCCTGCTGTGTTAAAACATGTTTCACAGTCACTGTGTTCAAACATGTTTCACAGTCAATGTGTTCACACATGTTGCACAGTCACTGTGTTCAAACATGCTACGCAGGCCTACTGTGTTAAAACATGTTTCACAGTCACTGTGCTCACACATGTTACACAGTCACTGTGTTCACACATGTTGCACAGTCACTGTGTTCAAACATGCTACGCAGGCCTACTGTGTTCAAACATGTTTCACAGTCACTGTGCTCACACATGTTACACAGTCACTGTGTTCACACATGCTGCACAGGACTGCTGCTGCATCGGACTCAAGAGCAGAACCACAACTCACTGCTTCCGCCATCTGTTCCAAGCTCCGCACTGTGCATGGCACCCCGTCTCGTTTGAGAATCGTGGGATTGGTGGTAAATCCTGAAAATGCAAACAAAGGCGGACGAGGCACGGAATAAAAACATGTGAGCAACGCAGATGTCAGCCAGTCAGTAGCAGCCTGCTTGAGCAATTTGCTACAACACGAGAGCGGGCGAAAACACGCACATGTGCACAAGTGAGCACACACACACACGCACACACATACACACACGCGCGCGCACGCATGCACGCACGCACGCATGCACGCACGCACGCACGCACGCGCGCACACACACACACACACACACAAACACACACACACACGCACGCACACACGCACGCACGCACGCACGCACGCACGCACGCAACACGCACACACACCTGCCACATCACCTGCACACACGTGCACACGCTTGCACACGCACCGTAGAACAAACCCATCCTAGCCCATTTGAGCTGTTCTTTAGGGCTAGCTGAGTCTAGAAACAACCTCAGCTTTGTGGCCCTCTCCTCATGTGGCGAAAGCTGCAGCTCGTCCGTGCGTGCAAACTGAGCAGGAGCCGCCCCACCAGCAGGGCGTCCCCTGTTGAGGCCATTGTGCGAAGTCAGGGGCGGGGAAGGCTGCTGCTGCTGCTGTTGTTGTTGTTGGCTGGCTGCGCAGGCAGTGGCTGGCTCATCAACATGAAACACACGCCTGCGCCTGGTCCTTCTCAAAGGGTGTGTGGGAGACAGAGGCTTGTTTGACTGGCACTGGGCACTAACGTGGGAGCCTCCTGTTAACATTCCAGGCTTTTATTAGACTTGCATCAACGGTCACAAAAGTGCGGTCGCATGCGGTGGATGATTAAACCGACATTATCTCTAAATATATATAAACTGTCCCAGCTGCTTCGGGGATGTGACGTGGCAGTATGAACTTTTAGACACAAGCACCAATTTTGCCCCAACAACATACACATTTCATTGTGACATCCGATATTCGACTGCTTTTCGTCGGCGAACGTATGAACTCAAAAGACTCCAATTGACATCATAAACATTGTGAATTCAGGTCAAATCAAAACCCAGTTCAAGAAGAAATTTTCCTCCTAAATCGGAGGAGAGGCACTTTTAGGCATTTTTGTTGCACTTTCCACTCGACCTAAAACACAAATATACTATATAAATAATAATAAATATGGCTTTCACACTGAAGCCCTCTGTTAAGGCACTCTTTGGCGCCGCACAGACAAAGAGGCCCTCTCGAGCAATGGCTGTGCGTGCAGATGCCACAAAAAAACCAATCCGTGTGGGCATCAACGGTAGGAGGCTGTTTGTACACGCATGTGCATGTATGTACAGCTTACGTACAGATCACGTATGACAAATAGAACAGCTCAAGAGTTTCCTCCTCCATTTCATCACACTTGTTACTTCAGTGCCTAAAAATAGCAACTCTTACGTAAGATTACAAAAAGGGTCACTTTGTTGTGTTTTCTTATTTTCCTTCCGTTACAGACCGCCACGATACGTGTTGCGTTAGTGTGGCCAGCACAAGATTCTTGCATGAGAGCCTACATACTTTTGTGCATCCTAACATCGTGCTGTGGTGCAGGATTTGGACGCATCGGACGGCTGCGTAGCGATCTATGTGTCTGTCCGCTGTGCCTTATTTTCTCGTACACGCTCGTGTTTGTTTTATGCAGACTTGCACGCATGCTCATGTTCGCACGCGCAGGTTTTGGTAGAATTGGGCGTCTTGTGCTCAGAAATGCTCTCCTGAGGAAGGACATTGAAGGTATGTGCACTATCAGCGCACGTATCTTGCACTGATGACTATGGTTGTCAGTCAGCAGTTTGCTTGTGTAAATTCTTGCAGCCATCCAGTGTATTCTGGCTTGCACGTGGCATACTGCTAAACTTACTCAGCTGCAATCTCAACAGCACCAGATGGTCACCTAGTTCATGCAGTAGCAGCCTGCCGTGCTTCATTCCCTCGTGTCCTGTCGCGCGTGCAGTGGTGGCTGTAAATGACCCATTCATTGATGAGGACTACATGGCCTACATGTAAGTTTGCCGCAATGTAAACTTTTTCAGGATGGCTGTAAGCATTTAGTACTAAGTAATGCTTGCATTTGTCACACTTGGTGTCTGGTAATTGTGGCATCTGGAGAACAAGACATGAAAAACTTGCTGAGATGATTGTGCTGGGATGAAGTGCTGGGATGAGATGAATATATGATCAAACTCTTTCCCTCCCCCCTTCGTCTCCACATTCGCCTTTATTTAAGCACAACTCCATCGCGCAAAGGGTTGCAACATATGGTAAATCTCTGAATCTGGCCAGATCGCTTCATGCCTGCATGCACAAACATGTCTGCTGCCTGCAAAACCTGAGTCATCGTGTTGCAGGTTTAAGTATGACTCTGTGCACAAGACATGGCCCGGAACTGTGGAGGCCAAGGGCGGCCTGATTATTGATGGACACCGGATCAAGGGCAGCTCCATGAGCGACCCCAAGCAGATCCCATGGGCGGACGCTGGTGTGGACTATGGTGGGTTCAGTGTGCGCAAGTTGCTGTTGGCTTCGTTGCTGTTGGCTCCGCGCAAAGCCCATGGGTGGACGCTGGTGTGGACTATGGTGAATCCGCTGTGCGCATGCTCTGTTTTGAGGTAGCTCAAGGTTGGCCCCGTGCAGATCCCTTGGGTAATCGAATTCAGGTGGCAAGTTGTGCATTGAGTGATGCGCTTTTGGACGCAGTATGCTATAGATTGATGTGGTAAGCATGCTCAGACGTGATTGATTGGACTAAGCGTAGCTGGTGGACTTAGCACAGCTGGCAAGAGTACCTTTTGGATGTGCACACTCGAGAGAAAGAGTTTCTGAATGTGCGTATATGCGTGAGCGAGAGTAGATTCTTTTTATTTATTGGTGTTTTCTAGATGTGCACAGCAACGTGAGAGGCGCTTGATGTACTGACTAGATTATCACAGGCAGTGGAACCCCTGGTAAATGCATACTTTTCATGTACCGTTTTTCGTTCTAGCGTAGATTTTGCATTTTAACCTCCTATCCGCTTGGCTCTGGTCCTTGCAAGCGTCCAGTGTCGACCCTTACCTGACAAGCCTCTCCTTGTTGCACGCTTGAAATCCTTATCGGCTTAAGCCTCTCTTTATTGCACGCTGAAATCCTAATCGGCTTAGACAGCTTAGAATTTTCACTTTTTCATGTACAGTTCCCTGGCCAACCTTTGCATTTTCATTCAACTTTTTCCTGCAGTCATTGACAGCACAGGTGTCTTCACCGACGCTGCTAAGGTAAGCAGCCTCTTATCTTATGTTTAGAACATTACTTGCCCACTTTTCTCCGTGTGAAACAGCAACGCAAGTCATTTCTTTCAGCCAGCATTGCTGATTTCTGTCAGGAACTACGAGCTTTCTAGAAGTTGTGCGCAAACCATTTCAGACTCAAGTACGTTGGTAGAAACAAAGCGCTCTTAAAGAAAACCACACTTAGAATCGAGGTAGGTGAATGGCTGAAAGCCTCACTCACTTACTTACACGTAGGCCTCCGCACACATCAGTGCTGGTGCCAAGCGCGTCATAATCACAGCCCCCACTAAGGACGACACCCCCATGTTTGTGAGTGCTACAATGCTAAAAACACGGTAGCAAACATTGTTTTTTTACAGGAAAGAAATGAATTACGTGTTTACATGCGTTGTCAGCAAATTCTTTAGTTTGTGAGGTGTATGATTTTGATTTCGAGAGGTTCATGATTCTGAGTCCATTCATGCACTCCTGCTTGACAGCTATGAGTTGATCCATGCACTCCTGCCTGCGTCAGCTCAAATTTACGTGTTGCTGAGATCACCAGCCTTGACTGTTGCAATGCGTTCGTTTGACAGGTAATGGGCACCAATGAAGACAGCTACAACCCAGCCAAGGACTTTGTAGTGTCCAACGCATCCTGCACCACCAACTGCTTGGCGCCCATGGCCAAGGTAAAGTGTGAGAGCTAAGGAGCTTGGTGTACGCGCATCTAACTAGCAGCGACTGCTCTTTGATGTAATGCACCACCAGCTGCTTGGCCCCTATTTCCAATGAGAAAATGTACGAAAGGAAAATGTAAGAAAGAAGGTCTGTGCACGCGCATCAAACTCGCAGCGTCCATCTAACCAATGTCCTGCACCACTAACAACTGCTTGGCACCCATTGCCAAAGTGGGTGATGAAAGCACTGAACAGAAGCCTTATGCCAAATATTGCAGTATGGCTTGGCGCCCTGTCTGCTGTCTACTTTAGACCTGCTTATGTGGTTTTTAAAGGGAAGTGTTTGTGCCTGTTCCATACAAAATTTTGGCTCGATTAAGTGATCATTTTTTCTGCAATTGTTCATATGTTTTTCTTACAAGAATACAAGCAATTTTTCTTACAAGAACACAAGCAATGCAATAATCCTTACAGGGAAGCTCCGCAGCAACTATGTCTTCAAATGATCTAGCTGTGATAGACTGGAAGTTTGGCAATTAATTTCTATGAGGTTTTGCAACCTTTGTTACCGACAATTATGTTTATGAGAAGATATGCATTAGCTCCCTTAATAGAGCAGCAAACTGACAACCTCGTTGCGCTGCTCCATTTTCACAGAGGCAATCAACAAGATTGGCATCACGGGCAGCCTCGTGACTACAGTGCACACCACCATTATTATTTAGTAGCAAATTAACAGCTTTATTGCGCTGCTCTATATTGGCACAGAGGCAAATCAACATTTGGCACTGCAGGCGGCTTCATAAACACAGTGCACGCCACCATTAAGATCTAGCGGTGATCTGACAGCTTTATTGTGTTGCTTGAATGCTTGCAGGTGATCAACGACAAGTTTGGCATCACAGGCGGCCTCATGACCACAGTGCACGCCACCACTGCCACCCAGAAGCCCGTGGACGGCCCCAGCAAGAAGGACTGGAGGGGTGGGCGTGCCGTGAACGGCAACATTATTCCCTCCAGCACTGGGGCAGCCAAGGCGGTGGGCAAGGTGGGACTTGTGTGGGGTTGGGAGGCCTAGAAAAGTGCTCTGTTTAGACCAGGCATGGAATGTAATGGGTTGCAATATCTTCTGCAGTGCTGGTTTGGTCAAGGCTGTGGACAAGGTACGTACAATTTGTGTGGGTAGACAATTCATATACAATCAGGCTCACCATTACAATGTAAAACGCCCTCAACTTGAAGAGTAAAATTGTGCGATTGAAACTCAGTTTCATTAAGCACACCAATACATCCTAGCGTGCACAGATCACATACATTATTTCTTGCACAGTCTAGGCACGTGTATACAGACACGCACGCACAGACACACACATTTAAACACACACGCACACACACACACACACACACACATACACACACACACGTGCACACTAGGTGATGCCTGTTCTGGCTGGCAAGCTGACTGGCATGGCATTCCGTGTGCCAGTTAACAACGTCAGTGTGGTAGATCTCACGGTGCAACTGGAGAAGGCCACAAAGTATGAGGTGAGGTCGGTATGAGGTGAGGTCGGTCATTTTGCAAGCCTGCACAAACAGCACGGTGGCAGGCACAACTGGAATATGTTTCAATCAGCCTTGAAGCTCAACACTCGATGTACCACAATAGTTCCCACCAATTAGCATCAACACTCGTAACGTCTTGATCATAAAGCTGGAGCATTGTGAATTACAATACACGCCAGCTGCTAGATGTTGATTTGAAGATGTACCACAATGATTTCCATAATAAGCATCGTAGGCTTGAATGTTTTGTTTTTTACAGGGCGTGTTAGGATGCGTAATTTTTGCTTTCAATCGTTGCAAAATAAGTCACATAAACCATGCTGCACTTGCAATGCAGGACATCATGGCTGCTTTCCGTTCCGCTAGCGAAAATGAAATGAAGGGGGTGAGTGATCTGTGATGTATTAAAATAAGCACCTTGTATTAAGGTGGCCATCGAAAACAGGAATACTACAGTGTGTACAATACGTATCTTACCTTACAAATACTGCTGACTAATGCAGTGTTTTTATGCTTACTTATAAATGCAAGTACACGAGAGCGTGTAAAATACCAGTGTACTAAAAAAATACCATTCATAATTAAATATAGGAAAAAGTGACACACAGGGCGGCTCAGATCATACATACCTGTCACATGTCCCAGATCACCCCAGATCATTTTTCCTTGACCCAGAATATCTGTTACGCCAGAATGTGTCAAAAGCCACCCACATGCAAAACAAAGTCCCAGAAATGATGAATGCAAGTGTAGGATGAGTGCCTGAACAATGAATGCTCGAGCCAATGGTTGGATGAATGATGAATCAATGTGTGAATGGATGAGTTATGAGACAAGTGCATGAATGAATCCCCAACCCCTCCCCCCTCAAACCATCCCATTGGGCGGCACCAAGGGTCACCCAGCTATGTAAGGTAGGAGTCCCTGATCCACCCGTGCTTGTTTTCTGCTAAGGCTGCTGCTGCAGCGCTTGCGCGGCTGTCCAGCTCTGTCTGCTGTGCTGCTGAGCTACACTTGTGAGCTACACTGAGCTACATTGAGCTACACTGAGCTACGTGAGCTACACTGAGCTACACTGAGCTACGTGAGCTACACGGAGCTACACTGAGCTACGTGAGCTACACGGAGCTACACGCTGCTGTGCTGCTGAGCTACACCTGTTGCCATCGTTAAAGCTTGCAGCTGCAGCTGCCCGGCTTCTTGGGAGATATCGGTAGCTGCGCTTGGTGGAACCTCTGCTGTGCTGCTGAGCTACACTTGTTGCCATCGTTGAAGCTTGCAGCCGCAGCTGCCCGGCTTCTTGGGAGATATCGGTAGCTGCGCTTGGTGGAGCCTCTACTGTGCTGCTGAGCTACACTTGTTGCCATCGTTGAAGCTTGCAGCTGCAGCTGCCCAGCTTTCTGGGAGATATCGGTAGCTGCGCTTGGTGGGAGCGCAGCTACCGATATCTCCCATCTTTGCTGGGGGGGTTTGCCTGGTGCGGGCACCTACGTAGCCCCCTCCTTTGATCATGCTGGCTGTGTCATCACTACCAGCGAAGTCTTTTCTTCTTTCTTTTTCGCTTGGTGGAGAGGGAGAGGTGGAAGGGCAGTGCTGGGTCGCGGCACATGGCTGCCAGCACTTCAGATCGCTCAAGGCGCACAAGCCCCACCTCCACCCCAGGCCTGAAGCCGCACAGGACTGTGCCCAAAAGCGCTGCGCTGTGTGCTCTGCCAGCAGCGGAAAGTGCTGGATGAAAAGCACGTATCTGTCCACGTTGTAAAGCATTGCCCAGAGCAGGTCACGCGGCACGCCTAGCACGTGCCCCTTGCTCATCTGTGCCAGGCTTGCTGCTGTGGGTGCCAGGATTGTCAGCAGCATGTGCTTGAAGCACAGCAGGCGCCCCAGCCGCTCCTTGTGCGTCCCATGCCATGTCAGCGCATCCCACAAGATACGGCATGATTGCTGTGGCATGGTGGTCCATCTCACGGAGCTGCTCCTGCAGCTCTTTGGAGCTGAAGAATGCATCCTTGAAGGCCACGCACTGCGCATCAGTGTTTGGCTGCATGATGCTGTTGATCAGCATTCTGCAGCCCAACACTGTTTGTGTATGTTTGTGTGTGCATGTGCGTGTGCGTGTGCGTGTACATGTGCGTGTGCGTATGCATGTGGATGTGGTTGCGTGTGTGTGAAGCAGAAAGAAAGAGGGGCCGAGAATCATCTGAGATCACACAGCTGTTGCACTCGCATACTTGCGTACTCGAATACCTCAGCAGCATCAGCAGCATCCATGCCATCATGCTGCAGCATTCCAGCTGGGCATCAGCATGGGATCGCTGCGGTGCTGCTGGCTGCCGCCCAAGGATCAAATGCACAGCTGCCCGCAGTCCCTGCTCAGCTGCTGCTGCTGTGTCCTCCACACTGCTCTTGCGGGTCATCCTTCCCGCTGGTGTGCGCGCCAGATGCTGGTGTATGTACCAGCATCTGGCACGCACACCAGCGTTAAGTACAGCTGCCTGACAGCTGCCACAAGGCACTTGCTGCACACAATCTCCTCATCCGGCCGCTTCCAGGGGTCCAAGAACAGAAGCAAAAATCTGATGCTGCTGCTGGGCGGTCCTCGTCTGTTGGACCTACCTCCAATGCAACTTTATCCCCTCTCCTCCCGCATCCAGCACAGTGCTTGGAAATTTTTATCATTTGTCGCACACTTGGGCAACACCCCGATAATTCAAATCTGATGTCCGACAGCTCACCCTGTAAAAATAGACGTCTTTGTCTGAGATACCGGTCTGGACATTTGGAGCATATGTATCGTTACACACCATATACTTAAATGAATTGACCCTTAACTCTTGCGCACACCTAACATTAATGTATAAACACGATTTACATCAAGAAAGAAACATTTCTGACCACTTCGCTCCGTTGACCACCTTTGGTACAATACGTCTGATGCAATTTTAACGGCGTGGTTTGGTGCTCCGGCGTTTGGGCGCTTGAAATGTTGGGTTCACGCCGCGGGCAATTGGGCATGTGCACCCCTATTGGCAGTTTCATGCTCAGGTGTTCTCAGCAGCTACCTCTGGGTACCCAGCTTAAAACTGGCAGCTGGGGTGCGTATACTCTGGGAACATTCCCAAAAATCCCCCTTTCAGTCCTCCGCCGACCACCACTGGTAAAATACGCAACCGGTCCAACAATTACCGCTGACTAATGCCATGCTCCTTTGGTTCCGTAAGAAACGCAAGCACGCACATGTGTGCAAAATGCGTAACTCATCTGACAAATGCCGCAGATTAATTATGAGTTTCTTGGTTACACTTAAAATCAAGCAAACTAGAGCGCTCGAAATGCATAAATGTTTTGACAAACACTGCTGACAAATGCCAAGTTTCTTTGGTACACTAAAAAGCAAGCACTTCACACGTGTTACGCACCGCACACAGATCCTTGGCTACACAGAAGAAGCCGTGGTGTCCAGCGACTTCAATACAAGCACCCTCAGCTCCATTGTCGATGCCAAGGCAGGCATCCAGCTGACTCCCAACTTTGTCAAGGTGAATCTGCAGCTATCCAGACGAGAAAGTATAGTTGTATTGACAAAGGGAATTGCAATAAACGAGCTTGTTTGTTCCATTTAGACCGCCAAAAAAGGGTTGCCTTGTTTTGATACAAAACTTCATGTAGTACGCCTAATCAATTTTGATTAAGCATCAAGATCAAGCATCACAGAATTGCCTCATCTGTAATCTGTATTATGATGCGTAATTGCATTATATTTTTTGTAGACCTCATGCTCTATCCCTTGACCCTCTACATCCTTCCCTCCGAATTGTCCACTTTTTTCGCACATGCTTGCGCAAGGAGATCTGGCAATTTAAGCTTGCTTGACCTACAACCTTTCAACTATTGAATTGCAGGTTGTTAGTTGGTATGACAATGAGTATGGCTACGCCTGTCGGTGCCTGGACCTAGCTGCCTACATGGATAGCAAAGAGACCTAGAGCAGCTTCTGCTTAGCCATGTAGATGTCTAGTTTGGTAGAGTGACAAAGAAAGAGAAGATCAAAGGTAGACCTCACCTGGCTTGCAAGGTGAAGCTGCTCGAATGAGCATGTTAAAAGTTGTAAAAGTTGGCTTTTATTTGTTACAGTAATAATGTAATGAAGTGATTGATCATAAAAAGTAAAACTTTGCGCTGGCAAAATGTCCAGTATTGTTCCCAAATGGCTCGTCCCACCTCGCTTCTCAGATAAAGACAGATTTACCTCCAGCTGCCCAAATTCTGTGCTGGTTACACCCATCGCTGCAAAAACACAAAAACAACAAAATAATAAAATAATGTAGGAGGGGAAGTGTTCTTCAAAGTGGCAGGGGGCAACTGATGGAGCAGGGAGCACCCCAGCAGCACCGCCAGCCACTAGTACAGCCACCAACCCCAGACATCACTGACCTAAAGATCTCAACAAAACTCAGCGCAACATCCATCTTGACGAGATCAAATGCCGTGAGGACACCAGACCTCAAAACCAGCTAAACGCCGCAAAGGAAGAGCACAAAGATCTCTGCAACAACTCCTTAAGGCCTCCATTACTCTCCACATCATCCTTTTGGATGTGTTTGGCTGCATCTACAACACTCACACTCTGAAGCCTTTTAAGGAGCTGGGTCTTAATTCGTAAAGAGTTGTTAAGAAGCTTGCCTTCAGGCCCCATGTGCACTCTGTGGACTTTGTTGCTAAACATGTCCATACCAGACGTGTCCTTTCCAGTACTGTTATCAACTCTCATTAGGAGCCGGTTTCAGGCCAAGCCTGCAGCCTGCAACCCTCTTGATCTCCACGGATTTTTCCTTTCCTTTTCGCGGTGGAGGAGCTTTACGGTACTCGGTACCAAATTTGCTCCTTTTCCTCAATTAATGTGGGGAGTGGCTTTTACTGCCTGCGTAGTTTTTTTCCCTTTATTTAACCAGCGTGCATTAAGGCAAGGCTTTCGACTAGTGCTCACACTTGCCAGATCACCACCATAATCGAAAAAAGAGAAAACACAGAGACTAGTTGGTGCACTTTGTGCACGGGGTTGCTCAAGTTCAATAGAGGAGTTTTGGTGTATTGATTGTAGATTTTGCCCCCGACTCCAAGGGGTATAACATGAAGTGCGACTTTATTGTTCCAAGAAATGCCTCGGAAACTCCTTGGTCATAGACGCTGGATAAGATAAGAGTGGCAGATGTTGATTGTGCGCTTTGTCTAATGTCTGTACATTTAGACATTAGACACAAGCAGAGGCGCTGCAGCTACGGGAACATGTCTTCTGGACTTGCACAGGAGCTTCAGCTATCAGGCGAGCCATACAACACAACCTCCCAGTTACCGTGCAGCTGCTAAAACAGCATGTTTGGCTGCTAGAGCAGCCATGCCAATTAGTGAGGAGGTTTGGTATGTTGTATGCCTAGCTGCACTGACTGCCATGTTGAGAGCTAGGGGTTTGATGTTTAGCATGCTCGCCAGGACAGGCTTAGAGCCCACAGTGGTAGAAACTAGGGCAGTTGATCTTCTTGCAGCCTTATAAGACTTTGCAGCCTGCCAAGGTAGTGTCTCCAGTTTCTCTGACCTAAGCCAGGTTCACCCCTTTGTGTATGCTAAGCCAAACAGTTCCTTAGCTGTTTCTCTGCAGCTCCCATCCTAGTGTGTCTGCCGCATTGCTCTAGGTCTAGGGTGGCCTGCTTTCCCTTGCTCTCGGCTCTTAGTAGAACAACCCGACTCTCATTGTCTAAATCTTTAGCTCACTGCACTCCCTTCTTGTCTTCCTAGTATGGGCTCGTAATGCTGAGAGTGACGTGCTGGTGCAGCTGCGTTTCTGTAGGGGAACTATTTTTTCTCTTCGTTGTGTTGGAGTTGGTTTTGGCGCACCATTTATCGCAATGGCTTAGCTGCTTTTATCCTGGCTAACTCTTAGCTTCCCTAGTATTTATGTTAAGTGTCTCGCGGTGGTGTACCTTGACGTGCCCTCGGCCCGTTGCCTTTTTACTCTTTACTATCTTCCTAAACCTTGTTTTTTATAGGCACCAAAATGCGCAGGCTTTCCTTCTTTCTTTCCCGTGCTTGACCGTACACGTTTTGCCTTTCTTCTCATCAACCTGGTTGCCCCCCCTACTTTCTTTTATATTTTTCAGCCTGCCTCTCTTGCTCCCTTTTAATTTATCGACTTTTGGTTTGATTCAACCTCGTAGTAGGGAGTTTTCTATCTCCCCTTGACCTATGAAATACGCCAACAACATAAACTTACCTCCAAGCTTCATGTTCATTCTGTCAATTACGCTGCCAAATATTTCCATACCAGACGTGCCCTTTCCAGCACCGTTATCAACTCTCGTCAGGAGCCGGTTTCAGGTCAAGCCTGCAACCCTCCTGATCCCCATTGCTCTTTTTCTCGTTCTTTTGGTGGAGGAGTTTTCGGTACCCATTACCAAAGTGGCTCCTGTTTTATAATTAATGCGGGGAGTGGTCTTTCACTGCCTGCGTAGTTTTTCCTTCTTCTTATGACAATAAACAGCATCTTCCTTAAATAACCAAGAGGCAACCGCTACCTTCCTACTGCTTCCTAACTGGATTATAAACAGCACCAACGCTTTTCACAAAACCTGCACTGACAACAAGGATATTTGCACTATACTTGGAAACGTCCCAAAGACAAAAGTGCGTTACATGCCACTTCTCTACCAGCAAAACAAAACACCATCCCTGTCAGAAGCAACATGGGGCATACGCATCCTTGTAATTTGGAACAAAGCTGCCAGGGAGCAAATTATTACAAACAGCCCATCTCGGTTAGAAAGTATAAAACAAGACCTATCACCAGCGGCAATCTGGAATTTCAAAACACAGGCACCATACCTTTTGTTAAACCGCCAACTGAAAGGTTGCTGCCGAAAATGGCAAAAATATGTAGGCTCCCCAAAAACTCAAGAAACACAGTGATTAATGCAAGTATTGACGACACCACCAATAACACAGTTAAGAAAATGGATCTCAGTCTATTGGAGCTGGAGTGTGCCACCTTCAATCCAACAAAATCACCACAGTAAATCCTGGAGGGACAAGTATAAACAAACCATAAACAGAGCCGAGCTAGCGGGAATTGCTGCTGCTTTGATAAATGAACACGCCCATATCGCAACAGACAGTGCTGGTGCATTATGGCAAATAAGGAATAGCATCCTCTACCCCCAGTGCATGAAACGGCATAAACATGTCAAACTCCTAGAAACCATCATACACCGCATCTATTGATATAAAGACACCATCCATCTCTACAAGATTAAAGCTCATGCTGGCATCCTAGGAAATATGAATGCGCTGATGACATAGCAAAGTGATCTGCGGAGAATCAAATTGGCCATGATATCCAAATTAACACCGACACCCATCCCCATCCCCGTTCATCCATATCCTGGTCAGCAAGGGAGGGAGACCCTCCTCCAGCTTGCTTACCAGATATTCTTAACACCTGCCAACCAGGCCTCCAGCAAAAGGCTCCATTTCATCAGATTACGATGCTGTAAACGCACACATGCATGTCCAACACGAGTTAGGTCCTGGATCAAAAAAGGTTTCAAACCATCAGTCCACAAAATGCTACACAAAATACCAAACGCTGATCAAGGAAGGCATTGTTGAGAAATGCATGTCATTTTGGAAAAATGCGAGTGTCACCTCTAGAGAAAAGAAAAATGTCATGCTCTGCCGCACAGATTTGACATACAATCAATAGCGTGCCGCTCAATGCAACCATATAGGAAGTCCACCTATCTGCCCCATCTGCCAGAAGCTAGACAATGGCACCTACCGTATGCTGTCAGGCTGTAGTCATCCCATTATAAACAAAATGATTATTATTAGGTACAAATGCTGCTAAACAATTGATTATATAAGCGGTCCAACAAGGTACACAGGGTGCATGCCTGCTAGCACACGCAGATGTAGGGAGTCGCGCAACAATGATAAAACGAGGCATTATACGCTCTTCAGAGGAGACACAGAAAGGAATGATTTTAATCTGTCCATTATTTCCCAACCTCAATGCACAACAGCGGCAGAAATCTAGCAAGCCAGATGCAATCATAGTTACTCCGACCCAGCAACCACGCCTCAAACGAAACCCAACAAACACATATTAAACTAGATCAACAAATCATGCAAGAAGAGCTGCTTGTGATAACCTA
>Ga0307942_1000492_pt1:0-2500 | contig 27436 bp, 31 predicted proteins | sample OrgLakmetagen175_FD_201846 | JGI IMG/M metagenome (GOLD analysis project Ga0307942, IMG submission 201846) | Saline water microbial communities from Organic Lake, Antarctica - #175 | ecosystem: Environmental > Aquatic > Non-marine Saline and Alkaline > Saline | place: Antarctica: Organic... | reverse complement strand
TGTGCACGCAGGCTGGGGTGTTCTCGTGAGTTTAAAGGGCCACAGATACGGAATCGCATAAAACGCACCTCACTGAATTCCCGCATTACGTGCACGCAGGCTGGGGTGTTCTCGTGAGTTTAAAGGGCCACAGATACGGAATCGCATAAAACGCACCTCACTGAATTCCTGCATTACGTGCACGCAGGCTGGGGCGTTCTCGTGAGTTGTAAGGGCCACAGATACGGAATCGCATAAAACGCACCTCACTGAATTCCCGCAATACGTGCACACAGGCTGGGGTGTTCTTGTGAGTTTAAAGGGCCACAGATACGGAATCGCATAAAACGCACCTCACTGAATTCCTGCATTACGTGCACGCAGGCTGGGGCGTTCTCGTGAGTTGTAAGGGCCACAGATACGGAATCGCATAAAACGCACCTCACTGAATTCCCGCATTACGTGCACGCAGGCTGGGGCGTTCTCGTGAGTAAGAAACCCAAGGAAACTGCAGCACGTTATACTGTGAGGGACCCCTCTGAGGTGTTGACCCTGCTGCAAGCCCTGGTAAGTGAACTGTGCTGCATGTTCATATGAATTACTGTGAGGGACCCCTCTGAGGTGCTGACCCTGCTGCAAGCCCTGGTAAGTGGACTGTGCTGCATGTTCATATGAATTACTGTGAGGGACCCTCTGAGGTGCTGACCCTGCTGCAAGCCCTGGTAAGTGGACTGTGCTGCATGTTCATATGAATTACTGTGAGGGACCCTCTGAGGTGCTGACCCTGCTGCAAGCCCTGGTAGGTGGACGGTGCTGCATGTTCATTTGAATTACTGTGAGGGACCCCTCTGAGGTGCTGACCCTGCTGCAAGCCCTGGTAGGTGGACGGTGCTACATGTGGATGTGTGCAAGCCTCGCGCGTCGTGCAGCAGCAGTATTTTGTGCAAAAAAGTATTTGTGCACCAGTGCATGACAGTACAGAAAAACCAGCCAACATGTAAATATTAATCACTGCAAGGGGTTCTCTTTGGTGCTGACCCTGCTCCAAGCCACGTTTCTACGGGTTGGCCAGCACTGAGTATATACACCGTATAGTACCGTATGTTTGGTAATTTCCCCGCCAAAAATACCAGAATTACATTGTGGTTCTTGTCAAACCCTACACATTTGGCATGTACAAGTTGACATACAAGGGCAACGATTGTGGTTGTGTGGGACAAACGCGCCACGTCGTGAGCAAGCAGGGCTGGCCAGACCTCTTTATTTATAGTGTACACAGTATATACACATACAGTGTGTACACACATACATTGTGTACACACATACAGTGTACACATAGTTTTGGCAGGGAAATTACCAAATCTACTACGGTTATGGCCAACCCTACAAAAGAGTGCGTGCAGTTTTCATAACCATGGAGTGCACGCTGTTCGTTTTTGGTGAGCAGGTGGCTCCATGCCCTGTTTGTTTTTTAAGCAGCTTTTTGCCTGCGGTCTTTAAAACCCCCTTCCCCCCAAAACATGCGTTGAGGTCGTCATAGGAACTGTGTGTGTTGTGTGCATCTGGTTGTCTAGTGGCATGGGAGACTGTATTCACACAGCAAAACGCGCGCGTACACACACACACACACACACACACACACACTGACACAAGCTGCAACAATTTCCGTCGTTGTGCATGAGCTTTGAAATGTGCGCTCAGCGTGTGCACCTGCATATAACCTGTTGGAGTGTGGTGCATAACCTGTGGTGCATGAGCTGTGGAGTGTGATGCATAACCTGTTGGAGTGTGGTGCACAACCTGTAGTGCATGAGCTGTGGAGTGGCATAACCTGTTGGAGTGTGATGCATAACCTGTGGTGCATGAGCTGTGGAGTGTGATGCATAACCTGTAGTGCAGAACCTGTGGAGGGTGATGCGCGGCATGCAGCTGTGGCCGGTTGAGGCAAAGGCCAGAGTGCAAGGGTTCCATGAACAGACTTACACTGGCTCTCATGGTGTGCTGTGTGTATGTCGCTTGTCTGTGTGCCCCGTACTATTGGTGGCATGGGGCAGGATCATTCCAGCATGATAATCTCACCCACATTTTAGGTGGCATGGGGCAAGACAGACAGCAATCCTTATAATGATGTGACGCATGTGCATCCCACCCACAATTCAGGTGGCATGGGGCAAGACAGACAGCAATGGTTATAATGATGTCGCATGTGCATGCCACCCACAATTCAGGTGGCATGGGGCAAGACAGACAGCAATGGTTATAATGATGTGTCGCGCATGTGCATCCCACCCACAATTCAGGTGGCATGGGGCAAGACAGACAGCAATGGTTATAATGATGTGTCGCGCATGTGCATCCCACCCACAATTCAGGTGGCATGGGGCAAGACAGACAGCAATGGTTATAATGATGTGTCGCGCATGTGCATCCCACCCACAATTCAGGTGGCATGGGGCAAGACAGACAGCAATGGTTATAATGATGTCGCATGTGCATGCCACCCACAATTCAGGTGGCATGG
>Ga0307942_1000490_pt1 | contig 27437 bp, 26 predicted proteins | sample OrgLakmetagen175_FD_201846 | JGI IMG/M metagenome (GOLD analysis project Ga0307942, IMG submission 201846) | Saline water microbial communities from Organic Lake, Antarctica - #175 | ecosystem: Environmental > Aquatic > Non-marine Saline and Alkaline > Saline | place: Antarctica: Organic Lake... | reverse complement strand
CCATGCTTCTATGCTTGCCGCTCTTGTCTCAACAACTGCAACTATGTGCGTCTCCCCCCCTTTTTCGTGTGTTTGGCGTCTCCTTCCATCCTCCTGGTTTTCTTCTGCGTCTTCTGTCCTGCGCTCCCTCAACTCTGTACTCTACTTGGGTTTTTTTCTTTTTCCTGGTTTCCTTTCTTTGGTTCTGGGTCTCCTTGAGCAGCTTCCTTTTGCTTTCTCCTCTGCTTGAGCCCTCCCTCCTCTTTTTTTTTGTTGTCTGTCAGGTCCCTGCTGGGGGCCGTAGCTGTAACACCACCCAAAAAAAAATAATTAAACCAGTTAAACTGCAAAGGCTCCAGGCCACACACACACTCTCCCAGAACTCACCCTGATGGAGTGTGTCTCTGACTCCAAGATTATTTTTCAGCACTATCTTTCCAGCACTACCATCAACTGTCATCAGGAGACGGTTTCAGGTCAAGCCTGCAACCCTCTTGGTCCCCAATGATGATTTTTTTTTCATTTGCTGGAGGAATTTAACGGTACTTGGTACCAAAGTGGCTTTTTTCCCTTAATTAATGTGGGAAGTGATTTTCACTGCCCGCGTAGTTTTTTCTTTTCAGCACTGTCAAGAGCCATTTCTGTTTGGGGTTATCCATCTCTCTGCCCTGTCATAAGAAGGGAGTTGCCCATATCTGACTCGCATACATGCCAGCGGGAATTGCGTAAGTTTTGAGAATCCAGATGTGAGTGTGTAATATGTTGGCAAGGTCATGGCTCTTGACAAGTTGCTTGACTCTGATGGTACCAGCCATGAATGGTCGCAAAGCTGAGTCAGCTTTGCAGCTGCAAAGCTCATTGATCTGTCTGTCACACCATACCGAGGTGTTTGAAGGTGTCTGGGTAGGGGATCTGTGTGCCATCGAAGAAAAGGGGAGGCAAACAGCTTCCAGGCCTGGAGTTCAAGTACATTACCTCAGACCAAGTACAATACCTATTACCTCAGACGAGATGGGTGTTTTCTGTCAGGGACTTCTTTTGGGCGTAAACTCTCAGTTTGTTAAGTAAGGTCTTTAGCTCGTTGTGATCAGTAAATGCGAGGGAAAGATTACCAGCAAACATCGAGTGGGTCACTGTAAATTTGTGAATGCCCGTGATCGCGCCCTGCTCTCCCTCAGCCAGGATGTCGACGTTATTCAGGTAAATTGAAAATAGGAGGGGGGAGAGGGGGCACCCTTGTTTGACACCAAAAGATAATTGCACATTTGTTCTTTTGCCCCCATCCAGCATCGTATACTCATCAGCATGATACAAGCCTTGGAGTATGGACAAGATATAGAGGCATCTGACAGTGTTTTAAGTGATCCCACAACATGTCTCTTGGAATCAAACGTATGCTTGTTTGAAGTCAATGAACACAGTGTACAGGCTTGATGAACCCCTCTGCATCTTCTGTGCTGCGTCTTTAAGGTGTCGTAGGATAAACAGTGGTTGCAGTGTGCTTCTGCCTGGGTAAAATATAAAATGTGTGCTGGATTTATATCATGCTGACCACACCAGTCTTGAACAGTAGAGCGCAACAAAATAGCAGACGCCAGTAAAGCGTGCCACTCACTGCGATGATTCTAGCTTTCTGGATTTGTCACTGGACCTTTATTACGGACATGAAACCAAGAGACATACAAACAAATACAATATAACACTTGACCAAATTAAGTACTGTATAAACACTTCTTCTACCCAACAAGCAGGAAAGGCACAAGAACAACATAAGCCCTAATGCCCCGCTTACTTGGACACCGCATGCGCAAAACCCTTCACACCACATCTTATTGGAGCAACAGGCACCAATTACAGCAGCCACACAAGGGGCCCACTCCACAGCCTCGGAGTTACTGTCTACATGCCACAAAACTCGTGAAAAATCAAGCCGTCACAAGCAGTCAGATCCGCAACAAAAATCACACTGCCACAACCCCCACAGATATCTCAGTAATCAGTAACAATTCTCATGCCCTATGAATGCATATTAAATATGTAGGAGACCCCGAAACTCCGAATGGACAGAGTAACTTTAATTTTTAATTCAAACTTGTTCGCAAATTAGTATTTTGTACGTAAATTAAAAAAAATGTTCACATCAATTGCAATCTTGTTTATCCTCCTCGCACATGGTGCATCATCCAGCCAGCAGCCTAAAACTGAGGAAGCCTGCCCCGCTACATCAGCGCATCATGATGGCGGCTCTTTAAACGCAACAGGCAGAGTTCACGCACTCGTGGACCAAGCAGTGAGGTATTTATTTATGGCTGATAATACTAATTTTGGCACGGAAGAGAAACGGAAAACGGATATGTAGCATAAGCACCAGCCTCGTTTCAAGCACCCTCGTTGCTTGCTTCAAACTGAGTTTAAAGCTGCTGTTGTCTAATCATATATATAGACTTCAGTTGGCACATGCATTCAATTTCGCTGCATCCAGGTTCATCGAGCTCCTGCCCAGAGATCAAATGCACGGAGACGAAGACGCCCTGCCACTTGAGGCGTTCACCCAGGCCGTGGCTCTTGTGCGTGTGTAGTTTTGTTTGGACCCAACCAATATTCTTGCTCTCATGCCACACGTTTTGTTGAATAAGGCGCCAGGCTTCAAACCGACTGCTTCTGCGTTTGAACGTTGCTCAAACCTGTTTTGCGCACCCATCCACGTGATTGCCTGTGGAGTTTTTATACTTTTTAGGTAAGGAGATTTTGAATGATGCAGATGTCACTGTCTTGCAATTGGCCGTTTCACTGTCTTGAAATACCTTTTTAGGTGGAGGAGGCTGATAATGAGCTGATAAAGGCAAACCGCCTAGTGGGCGACAAAGGCAGCATCCAAGGAGCGCACGCCTTGCTTCAAGATGGGAAGGTGATTCCTAAAAATGAGCACACAAGGCGCAATGAAATGCTACTTCATCACGTGTCGATTATACTTGAAATGTATTGAGTAGGTAAAGTATAGGTATTTCAAAGTTGTGGTCTACTGAGTGCGGGTGAGGCAGGTTTCCACGTTTGCAAGAAAATGAAGAGAAAGTTCCGATGCAGATTGTCATTTACACTCAGTTACTGGTATGCTTAATGGGGAAGATCTTGCTCGCATCTGCAATTTATGCTTATGGGGTACCATGGTTTGTCGTGTTACCTGACTGACAATTTCTTCTTTGTTATAAGTCACAAATCCAGTGTACAGCTGAGAATACAGCAGCTGAAATGTTTCAGCAAAGTGGCTGCTGAATTGAGATCATGCATTGTTATTTGATTGCAATTCCAGGTAAAGCTGCAAGAAGCCTTTGCTTACTTGTACAAAGGGGCTAAAAGCAAGGCAAGGCGGGAGGTCTTGGACGTTTTAGAGGTGCGCATTTAATAATGCTTGCTTAATTTATAATTGAGGCTGGTTCTTGCAGCAAGAATGTGTTCAAAAAATTAATTATTTCACCAAACAGCTTAAAAGCCTTAAAGATGCGCACGCACCTTCAACAACCCTATTCATCCCTTCAGGGAATTCAAAATGCTGGGGTCCTGATGCCGGATTCCCTTCAAAAGCCAGACACGTCTGACGAGAAGTCCAACTCACCAACCATCCCAATCGTGACCAGCGATGAAGTCTACACGAGTCCCCATCCCCCTCGTGTGACTTCCCCCGCCAGTGCTGGCACTTCAGGCCCAGAAGCACCTTCTTTCCATCGCTCACACTCCAACATCCCCCACTCTGAGCCTGGGCCTGTTCCATACTCGCAAAGGCATGCGGAAGAATGGCGAGCTGGTTTTGATGCGAGTGTTGCAAAATTGTTGAGAGATTTGGTGTCACGTGTGCAGCGTCTTCCGTGGCCTAAAGCAGTGCAGGAGCAGGCACACAGGGTCGCGCAGCAAATGAATTACAGTGCACAAGGATTGCTGCAGTGGTGGTGGCCCAGGGCGTAGTGGTAGTGCAGAGCAAGGAGTGCCTGTGGGTACGAGGCTTAGATAAGATTTTATTGACGAAGATTTCATTCAGCATCAGCTGTTATAGGTGTTTTTAGCTCATGTTGGTTTGTGACCTGTTGAAAAACCTGCTTTTATGGATACACCAATAACTGACAGGCTGAGCCAATTTAGTTATAAACTGATGTTCAATGTGATTTTGATGGCATGCATTTTCAGTGTTTATGCCGATATGAGTTAAGAGGAGAAAATTGCCCAGTGGCTTCTGACTGACCAAATTGTGAGAACATGATGCAAAATTGTTTTAAGTTATGCAGATGGATTCAACCAGGGGCTGGATTTATAATGTCGCAAAAGAACAGCACAAAGACCTTTGCAACATTCTCCAAGGAGCCTCCGTTACTCTCCACATCATCCTTTTGGGTGTGGGCGGCACCATCTACAACACTCACACTCTGAAGCTTTTCAAGGAACTGGGTCTCAATTCTCAAAGAATTAAGAAGCTTGCCTCCAAGCTCCATGTGCACTCTGTGAACTTTGCTGCTAAACTGGTCCATACCAGACGTGCCCTTTCCAGTACTGTTATCAACTCTCATCAGCAGCCGGTTTCAGGCCAAGCCTGCAACCCTCTTGATCCCCAATAATTTTCCTTTCCCTTTCGCGGTGGAGGAGCTTTACGGTACTCGGTATCAAAGTGGCTCCTTTTCCTTAATTAATGTGGGGAGTGGCTGTCACTGCCTGCGTAGTTTTTCTTTTTTCTTTTTTTCTTTTCACTCTGTAAACTCTGTAACAGAGCAAAGAAGCCTGAATTTTGTTGACATCAAAGCGCTGTTAAGGTTGCACCTTGGCGGTAGTCTAGTAAAGATGGGTTTATTAACAGAGCAAAGGGGCCTCAGTTTCGTGGACATCAAAGCGCTATCTAAATTGCAGTTTAGGGTAGTTTAATTATCCTCCTGTCTAGCATGTCAGGCTCTTACTCATCCAATGCCTTCCAAAAGGTAAAAAGCTCAGGTAATAAAACGTTTCTCTATAGCAATTACCTAGCAAGCAATGCAGATATCTTAAAAATCAGGCACACAAATGGTTGGCTGCATTCTTGTCCCCAGCCTCCAACATCTCATCAAAATCATGCAGCCATTTCCCCCAGATGGACTCTACTGCTTTTGGGTGGGTCCAGGTGCGTCTGCTGCCAAACACAATGCAGCCCCTCTTTGCACGTGTCAGGGCCACATTTGTACGCCGCGCGTCAGCTGTGAAGCCCAGCTGTCCCTGTAGGGTTGTACCACATCAAAGCAAGAGTGAAGAACATGCCTTGCTGCAACCAGTCAATAGGTGTTTGTGCCAGGTCAAACCCAATATATAATTCTTCAAAACTACGGAGCAGCAATGTACGTAAATGCGTAGAAGACTAGTAATTCAAGCGTGGCCTCAGTTACACAGGGGGAATTGCAGCAGAACACCACCACCGTTTCCCAGATCACTTAAAAGACTCTCAGGTATTAGACTCTCTCAAGGCAGTCGTGGGCTAATACTACATTAAACCTGCAAGCACGGGCTGAGGATCCAGCTACCTCATTTAAAGGCCTGCCTCATTGTGTTTTGGCAAAACAAGGCTTTCTGCAGCCCAGCACCCTCTCACCTTGTCATTTGAGCGAACAGTGCAGACCAAGATGACTTCCTTTTCTCTGCCCTGCATGGCGTCTACGGTGTCCGCATCAATGTTTGTGCCCCTCAGCTTCTGCCTCAATAGCAACACCATCTCTTTGTAGGGCGCGATGACGCCTATGTCCGCAGCTGTGAGTCCCCCACCTCCCGCTCTTCCGCCCTTCCCTTGCAGCAGCTGGACACACAGAGCAGCTGCCCTTTCTGCCTCGGCATTGTTGATCTTGGAAGTGCCCCGGCTTTCCTCCCTCCCATTGACGATGTCAATGAACGTCAGGGGTGCAGACAGAGGCCAAGGTAGGTGTGCTGCTGCTGTTGTACGTTTGGCCGTTTTCAGACGGCCTTCATAGAACTGAGTGCTGGAAAATTTGCAGATGGCTGCGTGCATGCGGTACTGGAATTCCAGCAAAATAGGCTTCACCCCCACCTGCATGTACAGTTTTGCGAGTGAGTTGAATAAGGACTTGTTCACAACTCCTGATTCGAGCCAGCAGCTAAGTATTTTAACTGATTTTAACTTATTGCGAGAACTTCACACCGTACCAAGCTATAAAGCTTGTCGGTAAGATGTGCCAATTGTGCAAAGCAAGTCTGTATAAATCATCCCTTTCCCTAGGTGACGTTTTCCAATATTAACTGATTTATTTTAACTTATTGCGAAAAACTTAATGCCGTACCAAGCTATAAGGCTTGTTGGTAAGATGTGCCAATTGTGCAAAGCAAGTCTATATAAATCACCCCTTTTTCCTAGGTGACATCTTTTCAATATTTATTGGTATACAGTTTACATCTTTGCAGACTAAACAACCAACTAGGTGACATCTTATCAATATTATATTGGCATACAATTTACATCTTTGCAGACTAGACAACCAACTCAAGCCTTGCCTTACATCGCATCTTTTGCTGACCATCCCACCTGCATGAGCCGCTCAAAAAGTGTGACACTCAGGTCCATTGCCTCTGGTGATCGCACACACGGGCCAAGCTGCTGTGGATCTCCCACAAGGACCAAATGCTTTGCGCCCTTACGGGTGAGGGGGAGGAGTGTGCGTGGCTCGGTCACCTGACGTATATGTGTGCATTGCATCTTGCTTTGTGGCCAGCTCACTTATGAGATCAGTGTGAAACAGTTGAACTCAGGTTCTTGAAGTGTAGCATAAAGTGAGATGATCTCACTTTCTGGTTTTATCAGGTTTCTGCTTCTTTTCTCCATTCTTTTTATTTCTTGGAGAACACAATTCTCTCTTTAGCATACTTCCCCCCCTCCCTCACCTCTTTTCTATACTTTAATCTTTAGTTTGCTCCCTTCCTCCGTTTTCCCTGAGTTGTTGTGTTCTCCTTGGTAATAATGACAGAGCCGTATGCTTCTCACAATGCAAGCGGAATAGAACTCACGTGTTCACGTGTGTGCATTATGTATTGAGTTTTGAGTGCACAGAGTTGCAGAGCTTGGCGATTGATCTGTCTGTTTGAGTTAACAGCAGGCGTGTAAAGGAGATATCTTTTGCAGACTGTACTTAGTAATTGCTTTTTATGTGGACTTCATCTTTTACCTTCACGGTTGGCATTACCCTGAATATACGCAGTATTTGACGCTGAATGTGTAATGTGTGATTAAAAGATGGTGTGCAAGATAACTTTGTATACACACCGTGTTTATATCATTTTGGCCGTCCCTGCTTACTTCCTGTCTGAGGCTTACAGTAACACATGCTCCTAACACTGACACAACATTCCAAACAGAGGAGGTTATTAATAACGCCATCATACCCTGACCACCCAGCCTCACCTTTAGACTTACACAGAAATAAATGCTCCTAACGCTAACAAAGCAGTCCAATCAGGAGGTTATTAATTAACGCCATCATACCCTGACCACCCAGCCACACCTTTACACTTACATAGACGAAAATGCTCCTAACGCTAACAAAGCAGTCCAATCAGGAGGTTATTAATTAACACCATCATACCCTGACCACCCAGCCACACCTTTACACTTACATAAAAGAAAATGCTCCTAACGCTAACAAAGCAGTCCAATCAGGAGGTTATCAATTAACGCCATCATACCCTGACCACCCAGCCACACCTTTACACTACATAGAAGAAAATGCTCCTAATGCTAACAAAGCAGGAGGCTACTGCTATACAATGCCGTCACATCTAGCGTTGGCCAGAACTGTACACATATATGCCGTATATGACCGTCCGTATGTTTGACGAAATCCCTGCAGAAAATACCGTATATACACCGTATAAATATGGTTCTGGCAAACCCTAGTCAATTCTGGAACACCCAACCACACCTGTGAGGCCTCGTCTAAAACAACCATCTTGAACGGGTGTGTGCTAAGAGACAACAGGGTAGACCCAGCTCCCGCACACGTGGAGAAGACAACGTGTGCTCGGTTAAGCTCGCGTGTTACAACCCTAGAGTCAAAGCGCCCTTCTGGGGTGCGGACCTTGGGTACAGCATCCAAGCACAGGCTGCAGGTGATGCAGAAGGCGGAATTAAATCTGGAGAAGAGGAACTAGTCGATTCGTGAAAGCAGAGGCTGCAGGAGATGCAGAAAACGGAAATGAATCTGGAAAGGACCTTCCAGTAAAAGCACGAGAGCAGAGGCTGCAAGAAATGCAGCAAGAAAAGGACTCAGGAGTTGTGAAAGGCATAAAATAATTCGGAGGGGACCTTTGAAAATAAGAAGCAATCAATCCAAGCAGGAGCTGCAAGACACCTAGCGAGAGGTGTCGCAGAAGAAGGAAGCACCAAGACCTGGATGCTGTCTTGAATGTGTGCAAATGAAATTGGGTGTGCACCCCAAGGGGTGCAAGATGGTGAAAATGTGTGTGCATGCTACATGACATTTGGGTGGAAACATGTGCGTGGACATGTGAGCAATTTATGCTGCAGCAACATGAATCTGCAGCAACATGATCATTCAATGGGCTTTCCCCCAACATGCTCAATGAGCACAGGTTTGCGCAGGCTTTAACAGTTGAAATTTTATGGCTGCATTATGCACCACGTTACGATCGATAAATTGCTGTGCCCGAGGGTAAAATTGCCTGCTTGATTCCCTTCGAAAAATCCACCCCCGCCCTCACCACTCAATATGCCTTTCAATGGCTTTTGAATCCTAACTTAGTGACACTCTTACCGAGCTGAAGCCACTCAATCCCAACTCAATGCTAACTCAATCCTAACTAAATCCTAACTCACCACTCAATCCTAACTCAATCCTAACTCACTGACGCTCTTACCGATCTTTAGCCAAAAGAATAGAAAGAAAAAGAAAAGACACCGCTGGTAGTGGTGACACAGCCAGCATGATTAAGGGAGGGGGTTACTTAGGTGCCCGCACCAGGCAACCAATCAAAAAGAAATTAGTGTGGGTCAGGGGGGTTGTGTGCCGTAGCACCCAGACCCAATCCTTGACAGTTGTTGCTTGCCTTATATTGCAGTGCATACCTTGCTGCCGAACTTAAGCCACTCAATACTTACGTTCGAAGGTCCTTTGCAACGCTGGAGGTGTCACCTAGTCGAAGCAGACCAGCTTCAGCATGACCAGGCTTTGCAGTTACCCTGTGCTTGAGCTTGCGCAGCACGTTGTCCACTGCAGTGTGTGTCTCAGCAACCACCAGGACGGGCAGATGCTCAGGCGAATCCAGGCACCGGAGAAGCAGCTCCACGATCACGTGCGTCTGCAAAGTACATAAACAAAAGGCAGCGTTTGCTTCCTTGTGAGTTCTGGGATGTGTTGCCTCCTGGATTGCCTGCAAATGCAGGTGGACTGTTTTCAGAGGGAAACCCACGTACTGTGTCTGCCGAACTTTTGATTTCACAAACGCAGCAGAATTTGATGTGCAGGAGTTGTTATGCAAGCTTTTGTTCCATGACGCTCAGGGTGACATTCCTGTTTTAATTTAACCTCTTTTACAGTATTATTGCCCCCCCTTTACAGCCTGAAACAAACAATGTGCACTGTTTTTCAGCATCAGTCCTGCTCTACTTTGGGCGTGTGCAGGCTCATGTGATCTTAAGAAAGAATAAGAAAAGCTTTACAATTCTTGGGGCGTGTGCAGGCTCATGTGATCTTAAGAAAAAAAGACAAGCTTTACAACTCTATCAAGTGCAGGGCTCCTGCAACCTTGCCAGACCCAGGCGGCCCATGGATGAGAGTGAGACTGTCTGTAAAGGCCCTCTGCACAGCCAGTCCCTGGCTTGCATTGCATCCTGGCAAGTCCAAGCTTGGCTGATCTGGGCTCTCCGTTTGCTGCTGCTGCTGCTGCTGCTGCTGCTGCTGCTGCTGCTGCTGGTCAGGCTGCTGCTGCTGCTGCTGCTGCTGGTCAGGATGCTGCAGCTGGTCCAAGGTGCGCACCAGAGTCTGGAAAAGCAGGTCACTGTGTGCGGAGCTTGCCACTGCTTGAAGTGCACGTGCGTAGGCTTGGGCTGTGTGCAAGTTACCCAGCCGGTCCACGCGCCAAACAAGAGAGCTGGGCTCATGAAGCTGCAGCACGCGCAGGCGCACTGTGATTGTCATTTGTTGAGCATCTATGACCAGTCCTTCAAGACTGCATGGCTGCTCTGTGCATCCAAGGTTGTGTGAGCTGACGGTACTGAATGGTGGGTGGCGGTGGATGGAGGGTGGGTGTGGCGCAGATTGCGTATTGGAGTTGATGTGGAGTGATGGACGGTGCGATGTGGCGGGCAGCTGAGGAGGAGGCGCTCTGCTTGCTCCGGGTGGCCTAGGAGAGGTGTGTGGTGCTGTCGGAGGTGTGCAGGGTGCAGTTCTGGCTGCTGTAGTGGTCTGAGCGCGTGATGGAATGGCAGGGGGTCGAGAGTGGCACAATGGAGGCAGGGCCTGAGGAGCAGGCCCAGCAGTGTTGAGAGGGGGCCAGCTGATGCTATCTTGAGCGGTAGGGTGGCTTGCTTGTGAGGCAGATACTGTAGCTTGAGCCCCTTCCTGTCGTCGGCCAATGGGCGATAAGCACACCATGTCTCCGATGCGCAGACTGCCTTGAGAACCCGCGGGAAATAGGTGCCCTCCTGTGAGGTGAAAACGTAGCTCCACTCCGACCTCCGTGTTGTTCAGCTCTTTGCCTCCTTCATCTGCCAGACAGTTCTCCGGCCCTTGGCTGAGTGCACACACTTGTAGTCCGTCCCCTGTGTTGTCGCTGCTCCCACTGCTCCCGCATTGTGCTGTTTGCCCCCTGCTTTGTGGTTCTGTTGATGCTCCTGCTGCAGCTCCTGCCCTTCCCTCTTCACCCCTCTCCCTGTCTGCTGCACCACCACCATCACCACCCCAGTCAGTGACGAGCCCCAAAAGAGTAACCCCTGCTACAGCAGCCACAGGCTGATGACTCAGCGCTTTCAATCTTGCCGCAGCTGCCTCTTTCCTGGATTCAGACAAAGCAATCTGGTATAGCCGCTGCTGCCCCACAGGTGCTGCTGCATGCCTTGCTAGAGCTGCTTGTCGCACGTAATGCCACAAGGGCACCTGCTGCATGCCCTGGGTAGTGGATGGAGCAGTGGTAGTGTTGGTAGGGGTGGGCTGGCCGCCACGAGGGCTGCATGCCTCTGAGGGTGGTAGAGCAGCCAGCGCTTCTAGCTGATCTGAGAGGGCTTCAACAGCCGGCAGGTAAGACCAGTGGCAGACGTAAGAAGCAGTGCTTGCATGATGCTGCTGGATCTGCTGTGCTGTGGACGGAGATGTATATCTTGATGCATTACTGTTGCTGCTGCTGCTGCTGCTGCTTCCATTGTTGCAGCTGCTGCTTGCAGGAGGCACACTGCTCCTGCTGCTGGTGCTGCTGCTTGCATGAGGTACGCTCTTGGCGCTGCTTCTGCTGCTGCTGCTGCTGCTGCTGCTGCTGCTGAGTGTACAAGTGGCGCTGCTGCTGCTGCTGCTGCCGCTGGTAGGGGTGGCGCTGCTGCGAATGTTGGAGCTACTGATGGTGGTGGTGGTGGTGGTGGTGGTGGTGGTGGTGGTGGTGGTGGTGGTGGTAGAGCCACTGGCACCGAGGCCACGATTGCTGGCAGAAGTGGTGGTGGAACTACACGGGGAAGGCTCGCTGATATCTCTGAGGCTGTTCACAGATGCCTGAGACGCAGCAGAAATCACCCTTGCAAGCTCAAGGCCAGCCAGCCGATCTTCGCAGTTCACGATGCAGGCCAGGTATAGCTGGTGAAGGAAGTTAGTAAACTCTGTGAGAGGGTAGTTCTGGGGGGGATTTGGCTGTGGCTGTGGCTGTGGCTGTGGCTGGCTTTGCTGTGCCCGAGCACTGCAAAGACTGAGCAAGCCAGACAATGAAAGTACCTCCCCAAGCAGCTCTGTACATGCAACACAAAGCACAAAGATGTGTGATGTGTGATCGAGTTGCAGGGAGTGGTTCAGGCTCAAAGGCTGTGAAAGAGAGGCATAAGCAGCATACGCGTTGTATGTGATCAGGTAATGTATTTTACAGAAAGTTCACTTGTTGGGATGGACATAACCATATAAATTTGGTGTATATACGGTGTTCTTGGCAGGGAAACTACCAGATATACGGTCATGTACGGTGGATATATGCTGTGTATACCTACGGTTCTGGCCAACCCTATTCACTTGGCCTTGTATTTGCATACAGGTGTGTACAAGTTCAAGATAGGAGGGTGCTTACAACGCCTGGTATTGCTATGACTCCAAAACATGATGCAATTGCTGTTTAAGCATGGTCTCTATTTACATTATTTTAAAAAGACTATTTCAAATACAAGCAATGCAACCTTCTCAAGCTTCTTGTTTCCTAAACCAACACCTTTGTCCCCTAGCCCAACACCTTGTCCCCTAGCCCAATATTTTGTTCCCTAGCCCAACACCTTGTCCCCTAGCCCAACACCTTGTCCCCTAGCCCAACACCTTGTCCCCTAGCCCAACACCTTGTCCCCTAGCCCAACACCTTGTCCTCTAGCCCAATACCTTGTCCCCTAGCCCAACACCTTGTCCCCTAGCCCAACACCTTGTCCCCTAGCCCAATACCTTGTTCCCTAGCCCAATACCTTGTATCCTGACCCGATCCCTTGTTTACCTGTGGCCCCCATGTTTTGACTGGTACGGCCAATGCAAGCCTTGCACCTTGCACAGCTCTTGTTTACCTGTGGCCCCCATGTTTTGACTGGTACGGCCAATGCAAGCTTTGCACAGCTCTTGTTTACCTGTGGCTCCCATGTTTTGACTGGCACAGCCAATGCAAGCCTTGCACAGCTCCAAGCAAAGGTCTTCCCGCATGCTCAGCTGGGATCCCTCAGCACACAGCGCAGGCCAGAGCAGCACCACCAGCTCAGGACATTGTTGAAGAGCATGGGTCCTCACACACGTGGTGGTCAGATCAAACGGCCGACTGGTGAGTGTGTGTGTTTGTGTGTGTGTGTGTGTGCATTTGTGTTTGCGTGAAGGGAATGTGCACGGGCGTGGGTGAATATGCAAGGTGTCTATTAATACATTTCGATAGACACATAAATTGAGAACCCATTGTCAGGGTTCAATGATGCATTTGATATCTGACAACAAGGGCAATGCCTTGCATTATATTGCATTTTGCTTATTATGGGAAAGCTAGGCACAAAAGGGGAAACATAATTGCACAGCCGTGCGTAATAATAAGAAAAGAGGTATGCACGTACCCATTTAAATTTATTTTGCTTTTTGACATTGCTTTTTGACAAAGTACATCATTGTACGCCACACGCATGTAGAAAGCTAGGCACAAAATGGTTAACATCATTGCCTAGCCGCGCGTACCGAAAAAGAAAGATAGCATCAAGGTATGCACGTATCCATTCAATTTGATTTTGCTTTTTGACGTTGCTTTTTGACAAAGTACATCATTGTACGCCACACGCATGTAGCAGTATGTCAGGGTGACATCAGACCTGCCGTTTCTCTTTAACCACAAAGAAAATAAAAAAACTACGCAAGCAGTGAATACCAATCCTTGCATTTTAAAAAAATCAGCCACTTTGATACCGGGAACCTTAAAACTCCACCATGGCCATAAGATGGTCACAAAAAGATCAATGGGGATCAGGAGTGTTGCAGGCTTGGCCTGAAACCGGTTCCCGACGAGGGCTGATATTAGTGCTGGAAAGTGCCTGGTATGCGATGTTATTACTGGACAGTGCCTGGTATGCGATGTTATTACTGGAAAGTGCCTGGTATGGACAGGTTTGACATCATGGTTACCAGAAAGCATATGGAGCTTGGAAGCAAGTTTCTCGACTCTCAAGACCTTGACAGATGATATCGTGTGAGAGATGTAGATGGGGCCACCCACTCTCATTAGCATTGTGTGGAGGGTAGTGAATGATTAGGGCCATTTTCATAAACACTTTAGGATTAGCATTGAATAAGCCCAAAATCAATTTGCACATGCGCACCTGCACAGCATGTTTGGTGGACGAGATTACAGCAATAGCAGGTAGGGGCCTCAATTTTCTTTTGGACTGACCTATTAACATCCTTCACATCTCTGCCTTCCTTTGCCACATTTTGCCTTGTACTGCCTTCTGCATTAATCACCATACTGCTGGGTAAAGGACATGTGCAGATGTGCAGCTTGCAGACCATACCTGCAGCCAGCCTGCAGTACTGCCTCTACCAACGCACAGGCCAGCTCAGAAGCCTTTGCCAAGGCACATGCCCCGAGGAGTTCCACCAATGCGTGCTGGAGACAGTTCGTGGCTTGGGAGGGAGGGTCAACCTGCGTGCGCGAGTGACAAATATATGACTCACCAGCCACTATCCTTGATTCCAGAGCATTTCTAATAGCAAGCACCTGTATGCAACAAAGTACATCCCTGCACACGCACTTGATGCCTGAAGAGGTCCACCAGGAAGTGCACAGCTACCTTCAGTTTCCATCCACGTGTCAGAGCCTGCACCAACTGAAAGGCAGAGCTGAGCTTGGCACCAGTTGCAGACACACGTGGATCCTCACGCAGCTGCTCCAGCACCTTATCCACCTGTACACATACACAGACATGTTGCCACGAGGATCGTGCTTGGCTCATACTTGGCTTATGTTGCAGACACACGTGGATCCTCACGCAGCTGCTCCAGCACCTTATCCACCTGTACACATACACAGACATGTTGCCACGAGGATCGTGCTTGGCTCATACTTGGCTTATGTTGCTGACACACGTGGATCCTCACGCAGCTGCTCCAGCACCTTCTCCACCTGTACACATACACAGACATGTCGCCACGTGGATCGTGCTTGGCTCATACTTGGCACCAGTTGCAGACACACGTGGATCCTCACGCAGCTGCTCCAGCACCTTATCCACCTGTACACATACACAGACATGTTGCCACGTGGATCGTGCTTGGCTCATATTTGGCTTATGTTGCTGACACACGTGGATCCTCACGCAGCTGCTCCAGCACCTTATCCACCTGTACACATACACAGACATGTTGCCACGTGGATCGTGCTTGGCTCATACTTGGCTTATGTTGCTGACACACGTGGATCCTCACGCAGCTGCTCCAGCACCTTATCCACCTGTACACATACACAGACATGTTGCCACGAGGATCGTGCTTGGCTCATACTTGGCTTATGTTGCTGACACACGTGGATCCTCACGCAGCTGCTCCAGCACCTTCTCCACCTGTACACATACACAGACGTGTCGCCACGTGGATCGTGCTTGGCTCATACTTGGCACCAGTTGCAGACACACGTGGATCCTCACGCAGCTGCTCCAGCACCTTCTCCACCTGTACACATACACAGACATGTTGCCACGTGGATCGTGCTTGGCTCTTACTTGGCTTATGTTGCAGACACACGTGGATCCTCACGCAGCTGCTCCAGCACCTTATCCACCTGTACACATACACAGACATGTTGCCACGTGGATCGTGCTTGGCTCACACTTGGCTTATGTTGCAGACACACGTGGATCCTCACGCAGCTGCTCCAGCACCTTCTCCACCTGTACACATACACAGACATGTTGCCACGAGGATCGTGCTTGGCTCGTGCTTGGCTCATGTTGCCATAAAGGTCATGATTGGCTAATGCTCGGCATTGCTGATAACTAAGCGTTTATTGGTGGCAAAATACCCTAGCAGCTTTATTTGGTTGGGCCAGCATTGTGTGAATTGCTCCAGCGCCAACTCCAGACCCAGCAGTTGCATTTAAATCACACACACACACACTGACGTAACTTTCAGCACTATCTACATAACTCACCTGGAAAGCGTCAGCCTGTGACGCTGTCAGCACCGGTGGTAGCAGAACCCAGCTGGCTTGCTCTTGAAAACGCTTATCGTGCATTCCTGTTTCAGTGCAATCAGTTCTGCAACTTCTCCAAAACCAAGAGTGGGCAAGCTAGTATAAAATAATAACCATTCTCAGTGCAATCAGTTCTGCAACTTCTCCAAAACCAAGAGTGGGCAAGCTAGTATAAAAGAATAACCATTCTTTCGTCTGGCAGGGATGCGGTGCAAGGGGAGATTATGGAAGCATCCAGTCTAAAGGAATCGTGAAAGCAAGATTGGCACTGTGCAGGCTAGCAAGGTTTTGCAGGCTCGACACCATTTGGAGCGCACCACATGGTAACCATACCTTGTCCAGAAATCTGTTCAATTTCAGCACCATCAGCCGGGTGGTGCAACTCAAGAACCGGTGTCACCAGTGGTATGTCACTGTTGATGACGTACAGCTCGTAGCTGTCCACAGCTTCCTTGTTGGTCTGAGGGAGTGTAAGGATAAAGTGCCATTGTACAGAGTTTAACGGCCTCTGCTTCAATGCTTGATGTGAGGATCTTATCTGCATACACACTCCTCCTGCTCGTTGCGTAGAATTAACGTGTTCAGAAGTTCCAAGCAAAAACGCAAAGCAACATCAAGGCTTGTGGTTAAAACAGTACTGACAAGGATTGTGATTCATAATGCTCAATAGTATGCTCTTGTGACACAGAAAGCAGCGTGGGTTGTGTGTATTTGTGTGAGTGTGGGCGTGTGCATGTGTGAGTGCGTGTGTATGTAAGTGTGTGTGCGTATGTATGTCTCTACGTGTGCGTGTGCATGCGTGTGTCTGTGTGTGCACCTGTGTGTGTACTTATGTGTGTATGCGTGGGAACTCTGCTCATTGTTTTTCACGCCATCGTACCTTTTGCAGCTTGCCGCCTCTGAAAGCACTCACACTCATCCTCTGTACGTCCACGCTGACCCTCACTTGCGGCCGTAAGGCTTCAGTGTGTGTAGATGGACCAAAGGTAGCCTGCCCACGATCATGTGCCCTCTGTAAAAAACAGACGCTGGTGATGTTAATGATTTAAGCATGACACAGTTTGTACTGGCCTACATGATGCATGCTCACCTGAAAGCAGAACCATTCGGGAACAAATCAGCCTCTCAAAGCTGCACCCAATTTAACGCAAATTGTGACGCCCAATCGTTGGCAGCGACGAATCGTGTGACGGAGCAGTTAATTTGATCTGACGAAGTAATGAGTTTTTTTGACTGCCACACAGCAAATGCTTGGTACCTGAATGACTCGGCTTTTGCCCTGCATTAAGGCCTTGCCTTTTCTGCCTGGCTTCAGAACACCAAGCCATAGGAAAGACTGCGCAATACTGTGGTTCCGGAAGATCTGAAGTCGGTTGGGGGTGACTTCAAATTGGTGGGCAGGTATTGGCAATTTCATCCTGGATTTGTGATAAGGGTGATTATTTGAGATTGATGTCTTGAGTGCTTTCTGATTGAATGCCAAAACACAGTGAATGGATGCAAAAGGCAGGGAAGTAATACATGGATGTTCCGTCATGAAAAATGATACATGGCTTTCCTGTCATGAAAAATGATACATGGCTTTTCTGTCATGAAAAATGATACATGGCTTTTCTGTCATGAAAAATATTACATGGCTTCTCTGTCATAAAAATGATACATGGCTTCTCTGTCATGAAAAATGATACATGGCTTTTCTGTCATGAAAATTGATACATGGCTTTCCTGTCATGAAAATTGATACTTTGCTTTTCTGTCATGAAAATGATACATGGCTTTTCTGTCATGAAAATTGATACATGGCTTTTCTGTCATGGAAAATGATACATGGCTTTTCTGTCCTTTCCTGGCACAAACATGAGTTTCAGTGTCACGCCCAGTTGGTGGCAGTGACGATTTGTATGATTTGGTAAGTTGGCTTTTCAGTTGAGGCTGGTTGGTTTGCCTAATCTTGTTAACTGAAGAATCACAGGAAGAATTACTTGACGTGCTGAGTCTTGTATTTTGCTGCATCAGTGATTTGCTATGACATCAGGCACGAACATCACCCTGGTTCATGTTTTCAACACCTCTTGCCAAGCAGCGCTGCAAGCCAGCAATTGACAGCTCAAGCAGCAAGTGGGGTCAGCAGATGTTAGGGAGTGCATGACACAAAATCAAGATTGGGAACTGGATCAGCAATTATTTGCTGAATCGTAGATCACGTGATAATTCCATGAACATCACACATTGTGACTGTACTGATTACATGACTATGAAAGTGACTGCACTGATTACATGATACTATGAATGAGTCAATTCCATGTACATCACACATTGTGACTGCACTGATGATGAACATCACACAATGCGACTGCACTGATTAGTACGTTAAATTTTATGCCACTGATTACATTTTTAGTCATACTTGTTGTTGAGTTACGAACTGGCGTGCCAATTAATAGTCGTCAACAGTTTTCTTTGCAGCTTGCTCTATCTTCGACTACATAAAAGAGAATGACAAACCTCAACTGTCCGGAAAACGCGTAGGTCCAAACACCATTCCCACACTCGGAAGCTGCAGAAGAAAGCTGGTACCTGAAGCAATTGGAAAAATTCGAAGTGCAATACATACTAGCCACGAATGTCTCTGCTGGAGCAGATATGTGAATCATATCCTATATAGCATGATGCTGTCATTAGCTTTACTCAACTTTCTGTATCGGTGCCAGAACTGCACAAATGTGCAAACCTTCCGCAAGTTTGTGGTGAGATGTTGCACGCACCTTCTAGGGAGGAGGACGGCAAGCACTTGTGGGCGGTCTTCAATCACAACCTTCAACAGAAGCAGCTTCTTGTAAAACTTGTGGAAGGCAATTTTGCAGGAGTCCAGCAAAGGGGACGTGAGATCGTCACTGGCACGGCCGTCCCCTGTGCAGAGACATTTGATAGTGGCATTGCCACACTTGAGCAACACATGGGTGCTGAATCACTAATAACATCATTTGTGCATGAATCTGTTAATGCATTTTCTTAGTATTTTGTGCATACTGGCACATACATGATTTTAATCAAAACAATGGACTTTTTGGTCTGGCTCCAGCAGCGGGACTTGGAAAGGCCTTTTGAAGATAACAACTTTGTATGCAATAGCGCATCATGTCGTCCATAACTGTTATGTTTTAAGTTTTAAAGATTTCCAAGTCACCTGTGCTAAGTAGCTTCCAACGCAGCCGGCTAGTCCCAAAGTCAAAGGCAGCAACGTCTTCTGCTGAAAGCAGTGCTGACTGGTTCAGGGCATTGCGCAGGATGTATTCAGGTACTCCGGCCTTCAGGGCAAATTCACGCTGCATGGCACAGATTTGGTAAAATGAACCACATGGCTGGATTTTATTTCAAAACGAAGGAATGCCATTCGTCTTCAAAACGGAGCTTTTAACCATTGCATTGTAGCGAAGACCTTTCTGTCCTATGCAATTACCTGCTCGCTTGTAAAGTTCTTGAAGTCGAAGTAAGAACAATAGTCGCAAAGGCTCTCCTGGCTGGCCCTGCACCACCTACAAACCAAAGGTAAGTGCACAATGGGCGGTTCAGAAAGGAGAATTAAAGCAGTTCAAGGGGGAAGATTGAAAGCAGTTCAAAAGGGGGATGATTGAAAGCAGAAGATTCAGCGTTAAAAAGTCTACAGCTACGGCTCTGCGTGTTGTCACCTGTTAGCCACACCTTTGATCTGAGAGGGAGACTTGTGTTAAGGTTAGGCAGGCTTTGAGACCCTAGGTGATGACTTGTTTGTTTCTAGGTGTGCCATTTGTGTGTTTGGCAAGCACAGACGCTATGAGCTCGTGGGCTCTGTTCATGGGAACTATTATGAGCTTGTGGGCTCTGTTCATGGGAACTGTGGAACTATTATGTGGACTCTGTTCATGGGAACTAATATGAGCTTGTGGGCTCTGTTCATGGGAACTGTGGAACTATTATGTGGACTGTATTCGAAGAACTAATACGTGCTTGTGGATTTTTTTCCCATGAGAAATCATGTTTCAAGGGACAACGGGGCACCTTTCAAGCAAGCGAAGCTGCTGGTATGGACTTGCGCCCAAGCCGCCTATGAGGTCCAACCCAGCAAATCCACTCAAATCCAACAGGCCCTTCTCTGCAGAGCTTGCTCCGCCTGCCGCTGATGTCTCTTGAGTTGTTGCCTCCTGTCTCCCTGCTGCCTTGCCTGACGCCTCCTCCCTTGCTGCCGCACCTCCTCCTGATGCTACTGCCCCCTTCTTTGCTGCAGCACCTCCTCCTGCTGCTTCTGCCCCCTTCTTTGCTGCAGCACCTCCTCCTGCTGCTGCTGCTGCGTTGGCCATCAGCCGGTTTGCGGTGTGCTGAGCACTTGCTGCCGCCACCAAATCCAGAAGCACGTGCCACACACGGCGAGGGGGAGGTGGGTCGGGCATCTGCTTTTTCAAAAAGGGCAAATAAGTTGCTTTGTTTAAGGATATAGCAAGTGATTTCAGATTGCATAAATAAAGGCAGCTCTCCCACAAATATGCAGCGGCTTGTCAGTACTAACACGGTCAACAGAGGACGTCCCTTCGCTCTTCTCTCAATGATTGCACGTGAATATTTTGTGTGAATTACCAACACTTGAAAAGTCAACATCTTGTGGAAAACATGACCTGCAAGCAAAACAAATACAAATCAATCAAAGAGCCCAAGCCAAAAGCAGCTCCTTTTTCCCGTCCAACCGGCCTCTCTTGCTGCTCTTTTTCTTACAATTTTCCTTTATTTTCTCACGTAGTAGGGAGTTTGCTATCTCCCCTTGTCTAAATACCCTCAAATTAAAAAAAGCAGGCACCATAAACATGTTACCTCCGGAGGGATCAAATGCCCTGGGATAGACTGTTGCCTTCCACTCTTCACCGAGTCCACTCCCTTAACAAATATTTGGGCAATAGCCACACACTCCTCACAGCCAGCTCCCTTCAAGTCTGCCCAGCTCAAGAAGTACGAGTTCAACTTGCAGGCAGTTTATAAAAGTTTTAGCCCTGTGCATCAATCCAAGAAGCACATGCTTTTCATCAGCTGCTTACAGCCCAACAAAGTTCACACAGTTTATGTAAGAATTTTATCCCTGTGCATCAATCCAAGAAGCACATGCTTCTCACTAGCTGCTTACAGCCCAACAAAGTTCACACAGTCGGTGTAAGGGTTTTAGCCCTGTGCATCAATCCAAGAAGCACATGCTTCTCACTAGCTTCTTACAGCCCAACAAAGTTCACACAGTCGGCCACCAAGGCCAACATGAAGTCTAGCGGCCTGTCACGCCCAATCGTTGGCAGCGACAAATTGTGTGACAAGCAGCTAGTTGGTTGACAGTTGAGAATTTTCTGTATTTCTTGCTCATCACTACCAGCGGAGTCTTTTCTTGTTCTTTTTTTGGATGTGACAGTCTTAATAACTTTATATTCTGGATTCGGTCGTTTTTTTAATCAATTGACAACATGTGAGCATTGTTAGCGGTTGTGCTGAGTCTTATACGTTGCAGTGACGGTGATTTGATCTGACAGGTCTGTGCTCAAATACTCGTTACACTTCCTACCCTGCATCCTGCTAGCTAAAATTTCGGTAGGAGGTAAGGCTTCACAATAAATTGCGAGGTACTGCTATTATGGTTTGAAGGCAGCAGCCACACCTGCCAAGGAGAAGGTTGCTGAATTTCGCCGCGGCAAAGTATGTCACAATCTGAAGCTCTTCAACCTCCTTGGACAGAGCTTCTGGGTCGGCGAGATACAACGGAGGCTCAGCTGTTGTGCTTGGAACTAGGGATGGGTCCCAGGTGACAAATGCTCTGTCCCCATCGTAGTCACCTGGGTGTGCAAAACAGCAGCACCAGCCAAAGTGTCACACTATTGGAGGCTCAGTTGTTGTGCTTGATATTAGGACATGGTTCCAGGTGACAAATGCATAGGTTTGGCCAGAACCATTTATAAACGGAGCCAAAGTGTCACACCTGCTGCTATTTTTTACAAAAAATGTGCATTGTGGGTTCGTGCAGGCGTGATCATTTTATGTTTAAAGTCTGTTCGAGTTTGAGATTATCTGTCGATTACGTAACAGACAGTGGGCGTCTTCAAAAAGGGATTTCTTTTTATGATCTTTAAAGTCTGTTCGAGTTTGAGATGATCTGTCGATTACGTAACAGACAGTGGGCGTCTTTAAAAAGGGATTTCTTTTCTCTTCACTGCACAGAAGGTATTTGAAATCCTGCAGACTGTTTACCACTGACTTAGAGCCGAGACCTACCCCCGGAACTCCGATCTGCTTCAGGACGTGTCCCTTGGACAGACAGCACAAGCACATCCTTAAGGTGCCCAAGCTCTTGAACCTGGATCCCAGCAGCACACATGTTGTTTGCACGATTACTCTTTTTGTCAACGAGTGGCATTTAAGCCGGAGGTGCGTGTTTTTTTATTGATGAGGATCTAGGTGATAAAGAGCAAAGCATCTTCAAGGTAACCAGGCCTTATCAGTCGAAAATGCAGACCCCTTGCATTAAACCCTAAGGTCTGCACAAACGGAAGATAATTTGTTGTGAACACAACAATGCATCTTAATAATAGTCTCAGCTGGAAAGCTAAAAGCATGGTTACCTGTTTTGCCTCAAGCATCCGGATGTCGCCCACATGGTAACAAGGATTGCGTGCCTGAAGAAGAAACGAAGAGTTCAAGTAATTAAAGTACTAGCAGCAAATGAATAGCTGCAAGATGCCGCACACATTTGCAAGGAGTAGCACACTCTGTGAGAACAAGATATCCGCTGATGCAAAAGTTTGCAGGCACACCCTCCACCATGGCACTTCTTCAAAACGACAAAAAGCACATCTGCAACCCGGGGGGCTGCAATCTGCAAAGCACATTTGCCTTGCCTGCCTTTGCAAACATTGATTCCAGGAACACCTACCATCATGACCTTTCCCTTAATGACTGTAGGCATATCCGCAATTGTGGGCTGGAAGAAACACTCTCCCTCCGACAGCATCCCTGAAGGATCTGGCACCAAGAAAGCACTGCGTGAGTCCAGCACCAAAATGCGGACACGCTGCGCAAGGTGATCTGAGGTGCCCCCCTTTGCATCTGCTCCCCCATCCTCCACACTTCCTTTCCCTCTTCCAGCAGTCTCGTTGGCTGAGGCGGATGAAGCACTGCTGCTAGGTTGTACATGCTGCTGTCGCTGCTGCTCTTGCTGCTGGCCGTGATGCAGAGGCTGTGCTGACTTGTCTGGCTTACTTTTAGCCCGCATTGCTTCCAGGTGTTTTTTTTGAAGCCCTCGTACAGCACGCATGGCGGTCTCACTTCCTTTCGGGCCGTGCTCAATTAAGTCTTCAGCAGCACCCCACTGTGTTTGTGTGGGTGTGTGAAGCAAGTATGGAACACCTTGCACAGCGTAGCATGCAGCAACACAAAGTGTGTGTATATGTGTGTGTTTGTGTGTGTGATGCCTTGCACAGCGTAGCATGCAGCAAAAAAATGTGTGTGTGTGTTTGATGCCTTGCACAGCGTAGCATGCAGCAACACAAAGCGAGTGTATACGTGTGTGTGTGTGTGTGTGTGATGCCTTGCACAGCATAATATGCAGCAACAAAATGTGTGTGTGTGTATTTAATGCCTTGCACAGCGTAACATGCAGGAACACAAATGTGTGTGTTTGATGCCTTGCACAGCAGCGCAACATGCAGCAACACAAATGTTAGCTGCAGGCATGCATAGCTCCTCACAGGTGCAGAGCATGGGGTGCGGATGTGGATGTTTCCTGCACACAACCCCTCTGACCCTCGATAAGTGGACTGTGACCTAAGCTTGGCGGTAAGGGTTTGCTAGATTCTGGCACTTAAGTACTCCTTACCCTGATCACGCTGGATGCGTAATGAGTACTAGTTCGGTCTTCTCTTTTTCTTTTTTTCCGATAGGAAAGCTGCACGGAGGAGATTAAATATCACTGCTGCAATAACATCCGTACATATCTGTAAACCGTATGTGTGCGGCACTTTGTTACCTGGTTATCAATGGCAAGGAATACCAAGGCTGAATTGGCATCATTGTCCATGTTTAAGAGCTGCAGGATTAAGGGAGGAAAAGGTTAAAGACAATCCAAGAGGTCGGAGGCTTTATGTGACCTCTGGAATAAGCACCCGTTAAATGATCGCAGCAATCACAAAGTGCCTCGTGATCCGTCTGTGAATGAAAAGTGCTGGAAAAGTGCGTACATGCTGACACGCGCGAATACGTGAATGCAGTAACAAGCATGCAAAAGGGCCACCCACCATTGACAGGTAGTCCTGCATCAGTGAAAGAAATGTGCTATCAGAGACACCAAGGCCTGACAGCAGCATCAGGATCTGCATTTGTTGAGGAAGAGGGGATTCAATTGCCAAGCATCGCATTTTTAATAATGAGTGTTTATAGAAGGGGCGTTAGCAGACTGGGCTTCATTCAGTTGTTGCATTCTACATGCTGTTGCATCGTATCCATACTTAGGATTAGCCCTTGAGCCCATGCAACAAAATATGTGGCGTCTTTGCAAGTTGCTGCTGTTTGCTCTTCCGCTGTACCCCATAAGAGAGAGGACAAAGACGATTGACACTGAATTTGGCACCTGAGCATTTAAAAAGCCGTACTGATAGGGGGCTGAGAAACCCACGAGGCCTAAACAAGATGCTCCAGCCTCGTTGCTCTTGAACTTGCGCATTGACTCCCTGCAAGTGTTTAGGTGGTGGGGGTGAGAGTCACATTATGCCCAGATGTTCGTCTAGTTTCATTTGATCCTCGCAATTTGGTTCTGCGAGGACGGACACATAATGAAATCCATACGTCGTATGCATCTCATTCTGCATGAGTTCAGGTAACAATAGATCTCGTGCATAAAAGTACGCAATCCATTCTGCAAGCGTGTCACGCCCAATTGTTGGCAGTGACGGATCGTGTGACAAGCAGTTCGTTGATTGACAGACCGTTGTTGTGCTGAGTCTTATACTTTGCTGTGACAGTGACTTGATCCGACAAGGTCCAGTAAGAACAGATATAGTGCACAAGGTTGCTTCCCACCTGAAACGAATGCCAACGTGCTGCAGGTCAGGATCTACATGAGTGATGCCTTTGAAACCCTGATACCTCCACTGCAATGTGAGTGGCAAGTCAGTCAATGTTCCATGAGTAATGCTGCTGAGACAGAAGGTGAGCCCAAAATCACTCCCTCGCTTTGGAGGAGCAACATCAATTTCATCGCGTAGTTGAGCAGCAGGTTGCGTTGTTGAATCGTTTAGCAAAACAGCAGCAATTTAAATAAAATGAAAGAACAGCCAAACATGCACACCTGGTAAACAGAGTTTACAGATAAAGCCATCAGTCAACACATGCAACTGCTAGGCTGCGTATGTAAAATGTGTAAAAATTGCACACCTGGTAAACGCTTGGAACATAGAGATGCCCGCAGCTGCCAATGCGCATTACAGACTTTTTGTTTGAATCCTGTGTTCAGTCATGTTTTGAGAAGGTGACAGCGTTGGTGTAGCGCTTGTAAGAAAGGCTGCAAACAGGCACAAGATAGGCTAGGCAGCGGTAATGTATCATTTTGGGGTGTTGTTGTTTGTGCCCATAAACTGGGTGAGTACCAGGGTGCCATCTTTAATCTGCACCCCATGTGAAATTTGTGAGGACACCTTTCTCCTGTCTTTTCAATTCCAAGTAAGTTTGCAAGTGTGCAAGTTCAGAGAGGAAGGTACTTAGTATGAGGCTTGCCTGTATTTAGTTTGCCTGTAATTTATTTGCCTGTGATTTGTTTGACTGTAATTGTTTTATCATTCACTTGATTGACTACGGTATTACTGATTGACTACGGTATTACTAACATTGCAAGTCCTAAGCTGATAGTAATGCCTTGGATTTTATATAATACATGTAAGATGTATTCAGCTCACACCTCTTGACCTCTACTGTCAATGTGCCTTGCCACTGCACGGCCCAGCTCTCGTGAATGCATGCCACATCCATCTGTGAAGCAGGTCCCGTCACGCTCGATGTCTGGCTGAACCTGTGCGTGCAAAAGCAGAGAATGGATTTTTGAACTGCAGTCGAAGCCAGCTGGGCAAACTCATCTTTTGTACGCCTTATCCCTGCACGTGGAAAGGTTCAAGAACAGCGTTCACAAGCCTAAAATCTACTGAGAAGCAAATGCCTAAAAAGAGCATGCACAAGCGGCGATATCACCCCAAGCACGGTCGTCCTCCATTCGGACAGCAAAGTGTAAAAACTCGCGACCACACGAGGCTTCCAGTCCCTTTCCGAAAAAGACTGCTGCACTTAAATGTAATAATAAGCTGGTAGCCCTCGTCAAACACTGAGCACCTCCTAATACTGAGCAAGCATTTGCACATAAATGTAATAATAAGCTGGTAGCCCTCGTCCTAACACTGAGCACTCGTCTTAACACTGAGCAAGCATTTGGTACCCACGTCATAGCAAAGATCCGTTGAAAGATTTGACAGGGTGCCAAAAGGGAAGGACGTAAGCAGCAGGCCAACACGCTTCACGCGCTTGGCGATTGACATAAATCCTGCATTTGTATTGTTTCGTGCAGCACTGGGAAAACATTTCAAGAGGGATCGCCAAGGCTTTGAGAGCAAAAGAAAGCAACAAGAGTGGCATTCCCCCCCTTAATGGAATGGGAATAATGCTTCAGCGATGGAAGGTTGCTGCAGCGAGCTTGCAATACTTGGTCCCAAGAACCTTTCCCTTATAAATTGACTGATTCCACTGCCTTTGTATCTCTATTACATACTGGAGGACAACCTTGACTTGCCTCCAAACCCTCCAAATCCCTCCAGGATGCTGCACACTTCCTGGTGACTGTTCGCACGGACCAAGAAGCAGGTTGACGTCGACAAGCCTCCACTGCTGCAGCCAAGGAAGCGGTATCCATTGTTGCCTACAAGGACACCTTGGAGCAAGACCTGCGGGTGATGAGCACGACGTGGCAGAGAGTAAGAGTACTTGTACAATGCAGCTTACAAAAGAAGGCGGTGGAATGCAATATCTTCACCTCAGTAGTGTCAGATCAAAATACCGTCTCTGCAAAGTACAAGACTCAGCACAACATACAGCTGATGCATCGCTGTGGCGCCTACTGCTTCTACCAGTTCTGTTATCCTTGCCTGTGCGCTCTCTGCGCATACTCGTGTGTGTGTGTCTGTGTGTGTGTCTATCTCTGCTAATGCTACTCGTCTTTGGTTGGCTGCTACACCGTTGTCCCTTCCTGAAGCTGGGACCGTTTACGCATCATCAATCTCATCGTGTTCAACGTAAATATGACTAGGCAAACAAACAGAATCAGAGACATTACACGGTACAGGTTCGTCTCTTATTAAATAATATCATCAGTTCTCTGCTTCAGCTGTAGAACTGGAGTTCTTGCGTAGTGAGCGTAGGCTGAGATCTGGCAGGCACTTTGCATAAAGTGCTGTGTTTTCTCGTTTTAGGCATTCTTTTTATGCCTTGCTTTACTCGGGTGTTTTTCCCGCCCC
>Ga0307942_1000489_pt1 | contig 27448 bp, 34 predicted proteins | sample OrgLakmetagen175_FD_201846 | JGI IMG/M metagenome (GOLD analysis project Ga0307942, IMG submission 201846) | Saline water microbial communities from Organic Lake, Antarctica - #175 | ecosystem: Environmental > Aquatic > Non-marine Saline and Alkaline > Saline | place: Antarctica: Organic Lake... | reverse complement strand
TGATTAAGATAAGCATTCCAGGCTGGTTGCGTCAGTGGCGTTGGCTGCGTGCATTTAGGCTGACGTAGCATAGCGTGTAGCTCAGGGTTTTTGTTGAATAACTTGTCCAGAAAGGCAGCCTTCTGGCACTTAGTATACGCACGCTTAGCTCGTCTCGTTTGCACACGGTATTCTTTTTTAGCAAACTTGCACGCATGTACAGCCTGACCATCCTGCACCGCATTGATATAAATGAAATTGAAGTTGCTTGTGCCAAGGGTCTCTCGAAGTCCGAATAAATAATCGAATATTCGAAGCTTGTTCTAGTTTATGGTTTCGAAGTGGCTTCTAACATTCGATTTGTATTTCGAATGTCGAGTAGACGATCGAATTCCACTTTGTCAATGATGCTTCGAGTTTTGAAATCTACTTCTAACACTAGAAACCTTATTCGACGTTCGAAGAACTTGAATGTCCTCGAAATTCGAGCCGGTTGTTCGAGGTAGTAGTTCCAACTCGACCTTCGAACATAGCACAAACTCTAGAAGTGTCTTCTAGCTTCGAAGTGCACTTCTAAGATTAGAAGGGCACTTCGAAAAAAGTGGCTTGCGTGAGTGAAACTCACAGATGATTCCCCCCCTTTGATTTAATGCGGTCGGTTGGTCCTGGCAGATGCTTAATTGTTAAATGATTTTATTCAGTGCTGCAATGTCACAAACAGCATTGTGCCTTTTCTAAGATTATATAAGATTATAAGATTATAAGAGTTAGATTATATACAACAATAATTGTCACGATTTTTCATGTTTTACATACGCAGCCTAGCAATCGCACGTTTTGACAGATGCTTACTCTGTAAAGCCACTCTGAGGCAGCAGAGTGGCTTGAAGATGGTTCTCACGTATGTGACCAATGTCCTGGTGAAGGTGAACATAATCAGAACGAGGTGCATGCTCTTTTATTTTGCCAAGACCATCAGGTATGTGAGCTGAGGAAACATTTTTCTTTTTGTTTACGCCTTATTTTAAGGACTTTTCAGCGGCCTTATTGCTTCAACAGATCAAAACCAATTGTTCATAATTTCCTTTTTTAGCAGAACACTAGACTCTGTCTCCTGGTTTTGTGAGGCTCTCTCAGCCTCTTGTTTTCTGTTTCTGACTGAGGCTTCTTATACACACATCCTGAGACATATCACCACCTTTTTTCTCGTTCTCCTTGATGCTTTCGCTTCGCGCTTCTTCAAAACGAGCGTTCTCTTTCTCTCCTCTTTTCTCTTCTACATACATCTGTTTCGTGTTTCCTCTAGCTTCTATTTCTTTTGTTTAGCCAGGTGTAGTTTCAGGCTTTTCCCAAACTTCCGCTGAGATGCCCTTTGAGGCATACATAGTGATGTAACCTTACTTTACCTATCTCCTTCTTTCTAAGCTTACAGATTTATTTGCTTCCGCTGAGATGCCCTTTGAGGCATATATAGTGATGTAACCTTACCTTACCTTACCTTTCTGTTTTGGTTTTGGTTACAGGCTTTTTCCCCAAAGCTTCCGCTCAGATGCCCGCCTGAGGCATATATAGCGATGTAACCTTACCTTACCTTACCTTACCTTACCCTTCTAAATTTATTTGTGGCTGGCCGAGACCAGTCAGCAGCCGATCAGCCGAACAACCTGGCTGAAGGTCACCCCCCCTTGTAACCATTGTATCAAACCTTCTTGCTGCGTCCACCTTGCAATAATCAATCCTGTGACCAGAGAGTCTTGTCTTACATGCTCTTCCCATCACGCGTTCCACAAGTAAGTCTGTTCCCTAAAAGCGGCCTGTCGCACAGAGTCCGCAAACTATTCTAAAGGTTTTGACGCTGAGCCAACTCCTTGGCAATAGCGCGCTCCCTCTTCTTGTGCTTGACCTGGGACTTGGGGCCCAGGATGTGGCCACCCCAGTGTACACGAGGGCCGTCGTTGTACATAGCCTTGAAGGTCTCGGTCAGCTTGCTGAACTCACGCTGGTCCTGTGTGAGTAAGTGTACATACGTATTATGCTTGCGGGGCTCAAAGATGCTGGCGCTGATCATGCTAAATGTGCTACCGCTACCGGTAAAGCCCTATGTTTCTGTGCATGGCTGTACATATCTAATGAGATAGGACACCCAAACGCTCACAAAGCATCTTGCCTGAAATGACGAGCCACACAAAATTCAGAGTACTCTTACAAAACACTTTTCTTAGCCATTTCAGCTGACATCCAAGTTAGGCAGTGAATGACATGAATCTGTGACACGCAGGCAGCCCCTTGCACAACAGTGATTGCTAGGCAATGGCTCGGGACAAGTTGTCGGGTGCGCACCTCGTTCTTCACGGCGGTGATAGCCAGAGCGGTGGCAGTCTTCTTGTGCACAATGGCACCCAAGCGAGCCTTGCACTGCGGCAGGCAGGGGGAGGGGAAGAAATAGGTTGGTAAGGTGTAAGCACACTTCCTTTGGGTTTCTTTGTCGAGCTAGTCAGAAAGAACCTTGAACACAGAAAACATCAACAGACTGCAGAGGAGGTTTTCTAAGCCGTGTTTTATGACACCTCAATGTTAGTGGATAAAACAATTCATTGCTGGCATTCCAACAACGGCACGCTGTGTTACATGCTATACGTTGTATTCATATGCGTTTTAAATCACACGCGCATGTTCGCCACCTTGCACAGGCCGCGCTCCCCAACTTTCCCCGTACCTTGACGATGGCGTATGGCACGCCCATCTTCTTGCAAAGAGCAGGCAGCCACACAACCAGCTCCAGAGGGTCCACATCGTGGGCAATGACTACCATCTGGGCCTTGCCACTCTCAATCAGCTGGGTGATGTGGTTGATGCCATACTTGACCACCACAGGCTTCTTCTTGTCAGCCTCCTTGCCGGCAGCGCGGGCCTCAGCCTCGGCCTTGAGTCTGCAGTGTGTGTGTGTGTGCGTGTGTGTGTATGTGTGTGCGTGTGTGTGTGTGTGTGTGTGGAGGAAGATTGTGTTGCAACAGCTGTTTATGTCCCGTGTGCATAATGGCTCTAAATTTCAGAGGAGCCATGAGATAGACTAGGAGAGGAAAAAATGAGTAGCTCCATGAACAGCTACCACCGCATAGTAGGGCGGGGCATCTTGCCTGAAAATAGAGCCAACCATTGTAATAAGCCCATTCAAGGCCGCGCCCCGGCACTAATTAGCCAGGGCATGGTGAGTGATGGCTACAAGAGCAGATGCAACGTGTCTGGACACAAACATATCCTTAGTGGTTCCTGCTTTTCCTCCGCACACATTTATCTCGGAACTACAATATTCTCATAACTACCCAATGAAATACTCAGTAGGAAGCACGGGTTTTTCTCAAGTACAAGCACATATCATATGAACTCTTTGACCTAAGTAATGCAAATTGTTACTCATACTGCAAAAGAACGGCAGGATAGCTGAACAGACATGTCACCACTTCCACATGCGCTGTCAAAAAGAGCCACTGTGTCCATTTCCTCCTGCTTATATGCTTCTTGCATCAGATGATGATGAGATCAGATGTAGCAAGAAGCACATAAGCAGTGGCTGTCAAAAGAGTGATGACATGTCTGTACAGCTATACTGCCACGCACATGGACAGTTCCATCAAAAATGCAATACGCCGTAGACGCACTACGGTGGTACACACAATTGAATCACAATAAAGGTCACGTATATTTAAAGAAGGCTTGCACGACCAAAATGAAGGGTAGAACGAAGCAAAGGTTATGACATTATAGTGGAAAAGTACCCATACGAGCGTACATCATTGACACACACAAACACACACACGCACACGTGTGTGCACAACACGACACATTACATGCACACCTAATGATGGTGGAGGCAATCAGCAGTGGAAATGCACCTGACGGCTTCGCTGTGTGTTGTACACGAGTCTGTGCCCTTACCTGTCACGCTTCTGCTTCTTGTCTTCCGGGCGGTACTTCAGCATCAGCTTGAAGAGGGTCTCTGCATGGTTCTTGTCCAGGGCCTTGGTCATGAACTGGTTGATGACTGGGGGCACCTTGAGACGCAGCTGCAGCACACGCTTTTGGCGCTGCAGGCGCACGTACTTGGGCCACTTCACGAACCGGTGCAGGTCCGTCTTGGGTGGGGGTGCTGCGCCCAAACCTGTGTCGTTGGGAAAGAGAGGCCGTGAGTCGCGAAGAAAGAGGGTCCCCTGCAAGCGTAGCTCGTTAGAGAGACAGAGAAAGCTGCCCCTTCTCTCTCGATTGCAAAATGCTGCTGAATGTCGTCACCGAGGAAATGTCTGCACTCCGCTGAGGCTCACTGCTGATACACGCGAGGTGCCGCAGCAACAGCGAGAAAAGCGAAGGGGCTTTTCAGTCCTGCTGTCTTAGCATTCTCCTGTCACGCTGCTGCGCACCAACAACCCCTCCTTTTCATGGACGTCGGCATGCTGTGAATCGCTATGCTTGCTCTTGCTGCTGCTGCTGCACCACCCCCAGAAACACAACACACTAGCCACCTCCAAAGCTCACCAAAGGTCTTAGGCCGCTTCTCGTACAGTGGGTTAGTCTGCTTGGCAGGGGCAGCAGGCTGCAGGATGGAGTGAATGGGTGCGCGCGTGAGCAGGTGTCTGGTGTGTGCATGAGTGAGCATGCACAGGCAAGCAACAGTGGCCTGAAAAGCATGCAGGCAACACTGGTTGTAGTATGAATAGCAGGAGCTTACCTTCTTCATCCCTGCCGGGGTAGGCGCCACCTTCCTTTTGGGGGCCTGTAGAGGACAAAACACGGCAACAAATAGTGAGCGCCCACAAACACTACTCTGGACCCAGCTCATGATTGTAGCACGCTAGGAGACGATTTCAAGGCCATCCCTCCTCGAACGACGCCAGGGTACATGAGGTCTGCTTGCAGCAGCCGGAGGGAGCCTTTCTCACTGCATGCAACCGTTGCACGTCTAAATAATGGGAGCGATTCTCACCATATTTGCCCTCGATTTGAAAGAAAGAGGGCGATTCCGGGGACGACCCTGCAAAGTTCCCCAGGTGATGAGAGTCAAAACGTTGCAAAAATTCTTATATATTTAATAAATCAGTTTGCATTGCATTTCTGTGCGTGTTAACTCGATCGTCTGAATCGAGCTGCAATCGGCATGAACTGCGCTCGTGACCCCCACAGTATTTAAGATATGAGGTATCTCAACGTGTATATTCGACCGTCATCGCATGCCAGGCGCTCTGCATCCACATTATCCGCACCCCCACGGAACGGCCACGTTGCACCCACCTGGACCTCTATTTTTGCACAACCCGGGGAATTATTGAACTTTATAATCCCGGGTTTGTAAACGGTACAGGCCCTGTGCAGCTCTGGTTACTGAATTCAGTGAGCCTGCAGCCTAAGAAGGCCATCCAATACTCGGACAAATGTTTAACAATAACAAGCCAAGGAAAATCTATATATCCACATACAGATGCCTAGAAACTGCAAGGATGTGCCTCCTGGTCCGTGCGGGTAGTCCATATATATGCTATATGCGTTTCCCCCCTTTTATCACTCTTTTTAGGAGGCAAATGCATGCTTTTCTGGATTTCATTCTGGATCAAATAGTCCCAGACTGCTTTGAAAGCCGTGCTTTGAGAGCCTCTTCTCGTTCCGACGCCATCTGTTTTTTACCTAGCACTGTGTGCTCTTCTCAGGTAACCACCCGCAATTCAGATTTCCAGCAGCTTGCTAAAGACGGAATATTAAATCCAAACCAGTGGGAGGTTCACCTGATTGATTTTAAATTTTGTGAAGACACTAGACCTGGGGGAGACCTTTTATCCCCAACTCCAAGAAGCAAAAGCACAGCACAGCGTGCTTATGTCCAGCCTAAATAGATAGGAATACAGGGAAGTCAAGCTCCACGTTATTCTCGTTGGAGTAATGGGGACTATTTACAAAGACCGTACAGACAATCATCTGGCAGACCTCCGTCTGGATTGCCATAAGATTTAAAAAGCTGACATTCAAACTGAATGAATACTCCATCAGACATGCGTCTACACTCATGAATAAAAACATGATATGCACTGCAATATACACAAGCAACAACAGTCAAGGATTGGGTCTGGGTGCTACGGCACACAACCCCCCTGACCCACACTAATTTTTTTCTATTGTGTGTTTGCGCGGTGAGGGGTTGCCTGTGTGCGGGCACCTACGTAACCCCCTCCCTTAATCATGCTGGCTGTGTCATCACTACCAGCGGACTTTTCTTTTCTTTTCTTTTCCCACACTGCTTAAAGAAAGGAGGCAGAACAATGCCCATGATGCTTTGTGTAGGAAGATGCCCGTGCTGCAAAATTGATGAGCCTTGTGTCCAGTGTAAAATGTTCTAAAAACTCCTGTCCTTGCAAGGCGGGAGTGAAGTTAAACCATTTATCTTTTAATTTCTGTGTGATTATTAGGCCGCGGTCTTAGCCATGGTGGAATTTTTTGATAAATGTGTGGGCTTCCATGTGTAATCCTCAACTGAAGGCCAATTTTTGTGCTTTTTGTTAAAATAGAGGATGATCGTTTCACCGTCATTACACGTTGATTGCATATAACATATAACATAGAGTAGAATTGCATATAACATACAACATAGAGTAGAATATATAACATATAACGTAGAGTAGAATTGCCAATAGCATCATGGGATTGTAACTTATTAGAGGATTTGACACACTTTTTTGCCCTTAAATAAAAATTGATATCTGAACATATATTTTAGCAGATGGGGTGCTAATTTTCTAACCTTGGAAAACGATCGGGCTTTGCTAAAAATGCTGTGTGTGAGTGCTCTGCACAAGCCCTTGATCCTTGTCATTATAATGTAATTTTCACATAGCCGTTTTTACACACGCCTCAAATGTGCCAGGATCCACTTGCAAGCGGTGGAATGCAAGGGTCTGTTTGACGAGGGCAACAAGATGGACGCGCAAACGCAGAGCAAACACAGGCAGGAGAAGCTGAAGCATATAAAGTGGAACCCAGCATCATCTCAGGCCAAGCAAGCGGATACCGCAGCACTGCTTCTCGATCACCAACATGATGCCCACGAAGTTCTCGGTGTGCCACGCGGAGTGAACGGGGCAAGCTTGAGGGCAGCGTATTTGGCAAGGGTGGCCGAGGCGCACCCTGACAAACCGGGTGAGTGGTCGAATTGCACATGGCCTGAACAGCATACTACTATAGCTGGCTCCCACACAGACCAGTTTCTTTAATTTGGTGGCGATGTGCACGACAGCCTTGGATAGAGCAACGCATTCTCGTCAATGTTACAATGGAAAATAACAGGAAACCTTTAATGATGCATTATACACATGAAACAGGAGGATCCAACGAGGCATTCGTGCGAATACAGGAAGCTTACGAGGCTGTGCGCAAGGGGGGAGAGAGGAGAGTCTGAACTGATATCAATACCAAAAATCGATTGACCTCTGGTTAGCAGACACACATTTTCGATTTCAAACCCGGTAGCATTTCATTTTTATTAACAAATTAAATGTGGCTAGGATAATATGCATTAAGGAAGGGGAGGCCCTCTATCTCTCTCTCAAGCAACCTTGCCCGCCGAGATGGGCTCCCATATCCGGGACCTGGAAAAGGAGTCGGATCATGGGTGCGATGATTGTCCTATATAGCTCATTGAGCTTGCTCAAAAATGGCTCTAGCGCTTCCCTGTGTGCGTGTAGCAAATGCAACCCTCCCTTTGCCCGTGCTCCCTCACACAAAACAGATATGTCAAGAAGGTGTCTGGACCCGTCGTTGTGGCGGAGCGCATGGCTGGTGCGTGGTCTGGTGAAAGAGGAGAGGAGTGAGGATAGTAAACATTGCTGCTGTCTGAACTCCAGAGGAGGTGCTTAGGGTGTAAACACTGAATTGAGGGGCAAGGAGCAAGGAGGAGGATGGGTGATCGGTGTGTGTAGGACCCAAAAGCATCGCAAGCGCCTTGTTTAGCTTGCTTGTAGAGTGGTTGGACTCCTGTAATCATCAAATGTCTTCCTTTAAAGAGACCGTGTTTGTTCAGTTGGTGCACCACAATTGTGCACACACGTGGTAGCTGCATGTCTAATGAAGCAATGAACGTGAATTTCCTTCCCAGCTGGTTCATACTAGATATCCTTGAGTTCAACGTTCCCCTAGGATGAGTATGCACTCATGAAAAGCAAACGCATTCCACGCTGGCATTTTCTTCTTTTGCAATGCTAGTGACGTCGTGTGCAAGGTCATGTACGCATGTGTAGGTGTGTCTCGTTTGAGTGCATGTGTGTGTCTATGTGTGCGTGTGTGTGTGTGTGTCTATGTGTGTGTGTGTGTGTGTGTCTATGTGTGTGTGTGTGTCTATGTGTGTGTGTGTGTGTGTGTTTGTGTGTGTGTGTGCGTGTGCGTGCGCGCGCGTGTGCGCCTATGTATATGCATGCATTCTCAGTTTGCTTCTGTCGCCCCTGAAAAAGTACACTTATCTTAGTGTTCATCCCTCTTGCCATGAAGTATAGCATCGCCCGCCTCATCTTAAAAACTTTCCATCAGTAGGCTTTGACAAGCTGCCTAAAAATTACTGAGCAACCTGAGGGGTGGTGCACAAAGGCAGAGGCTGATGCCACATACAAGCTAGCCTGCATCGGATCTGATGGGAGAAAGAAACGTTAACAAATCACTGTCTTTCTAATCCTGCACCGAAAACTTTGTGTGTGTGTGCGTTCCCTTGAGCAACCCAGGGGCTGCCATGTACGAGCTTGTCCGAGTGGGGCCTGACAACTTGATAGGGGAAATCATCCGACTGGAGGCTGACAATGCCACCATCCAGGTGCGAACTAGGTAGCGTTGGCCACAGCCATATATGTGCACTGTGCACCGTATATGACCGGTGCTTTCCCTGCTAAAAATATTGTATGCACGTACATACAAATGTATGCATGATTTGGCCAACCCTAGAGTTAGGCCACAAGGGTGCGAGGACAGCCATCTGCGTCAAGGTGTTTGGCTGCTGGGCTGTTTATACAATATACATATGGATGTTGATGTAAAACTGAGGCGCAAAGTGAAAATTCGATCTTAGGGTCACAAAAAGGCCGCCAATCAGTCAAGACGCCTGACCGCAAGCTTTTGTAAAGGTAACACCTCACGTCCTGCAGCCATCGTATTCTATTGTGTTAATGCTCTGTGATGGTAGAAAGTTTGTATGCGCGCGCGACAGGCGCACACTCATCACACCCACACGCGCCACCATTTTTCGCCAGCAATTGCTTTTTCCGTGCAGGCATGTGTGAAATTATGTGCGCATGCGTGGGTGTGTAAACATGTGTGTGTGTGTGTGTGTGTGTGTGTGTGTGTGTGTGCACGCGTGCACGCGTGCTTGCCTGAGCACGTGCGCAGGCACAAACTAAGAGTTCAAACTCTGAACCCTAACCATAAAACTTGCCTTAGCACCTGCACGTACATCTCACACATACCAGCAAAGTGTAAGCGTCGCATGCATTCAATTACTTTCAATGAGCAGTCTCTCAATGCTTCAATGCTAAGGTACGGCAGGTATATGGTACCAGTACAAGAGCCCTACTTTTTGACACACATACACTCACACACACACACACACACACACACACACACACACACACACACAGGTTTATGAAGAAACTGCTGGGCTTTGTGTGGGTGACACTGTGACTCGCTCCAAAAAGGTGGGTCGCACTGAGGACAGTGGTGAGTGTAGCAAGTGCGTGTTTGTTTGAATACCTTCTTCAATTGTAGCAAGTGCGTGTTTGTTTGAGCACCTTCTTCATTCGTAGCAAGTGCGTGTTTGTTTGAGTACCTTCTTCATTCGTAGCAAGTGCGTGTTTGTTTGAGTACCTTATTCATTTGTAGCAAGTGCGTGTTTGTTTGAGTACCTTATTCATTTGTGTTCTCGTTTTCTTGGGTTTAAAGTTCCTGCAGTTGCCTCTAGAGCTACTGGAGCTGAGTGAGTACACACACGCACACGCACACACACACATGCCCACAGACGTCTCTCTCTCTCTCTCTCTCTCTCTCTCTCTCTCTCTCTCTCTCTCTCTCACACACACACACACACACGCACGCACACGCACACACACACGCACGCACACACACACATACACACACACAAATACATCCACGCAGCCCCTGTCTGTAGAGCTGGGCCCTGGCATTATGGACAACATCTTCGATGGCATCCAGCGGCCGTTGAGACGCATCGCCATTCAAAGTGGGGATGTGTTCATTCCCAAGGGTGTCAGCCTGCCTGCGCTGGACGGCAGTAAATCGTGGGACTACGACCCCACCACTTTCAAGGTGTGTGTTTGAGTGCGTGCGTGCGTGTGCCTGTGTGTGTTTGTAGGGTTGGCCAGAACTGTATGTATGCATTGTATAAGACTGTATATTTAGGGTTGGCCCAAACCGTATGACCGTATTTACGCCGTATCCTCGGTACGCCGTATATCCGGTACCGTATATGACACTGAGCCACCGGTTCCGTAACCGTATGACCGTATATGGGTTTTGGCCGACCGTATATACGCCGTATGTACGGTCTAAACCTCCGTATATGGACCGTATTTGCAGGTGGTGCAGGGTTCGATTCCCAGCAATGGCAATGTTTTTTGCTCTTTTTGGTCAATTTTCTTTTCTCGAACCTCTTTTTCCTGAGCTTTTCCTTTGCTTCCCTTTTCTATTGATGCATGTGTTTTGCATTAATAATTAGTTTTATTGGTGGTTATGGTAGTTGAACTCCCTTATGCACTGAAAAGGGCCTTGTTTGGCCTTTTTGGCTTGAAGCAAGCCTACCTCCCTAACCATTCACTTATTGGGTATCAATGATTGGTTCATGCGTGCTCAGCACTTCAAGAGCTACAAAATGGACCCCCTATGAATTATTTCTGAGTGAGTCAATTTTTTCCAATATACGGTATTTGACGGAAATACGGCGTATATACGGTCATATACGGCGTATATACAGTATATGGGAATCCCATGTACGGTTCTGGCCAACCCTATGTATATTGGGTTATTTCTCTGCCAAAAATACCGTGTATACACCGTATATATATAATTCTGGCCGTATATATATATATAATTCTGGCCAACCCTACGTGTGTTTGAGTGTGTGATCCATATTTGCGGCTCAATAGACAGTAGATACCTAGCCTGGTGTACAGTACTCACACTTCCCTGCACCTGCTATGTTCTCCCACTTTGAGGACTTATGGAGGCAATCCTTGTTGTCATGCACATGCGCGTCTCCTCCCACTGCTTGCAATCACACATGCGTATTTGTGTGTGTGTGTGTACAGGTGGGAGACCGCATCACCTCAGGCGACATCTACGGAGTGGTGCACGAGAACTCCCTGCTAGAGCACAAGGTCATGCTGCCCCCTGGCGCACAGGTGAGAGAACTGTGCTGTGTTGTGTGTGTGTGTGTGTGTCTGTGTGTGCGTATGTGTGTATGTGGTTTCGCGCATGTATGCGTGTGCGCGTGTGCGTGTGTGTGCCTTCAGTTTGGTGTGGACCTAAAGCCATGCTGCCCTGCTATGTTGTATGTGTGTATGTGTTTGTGAGTGTGTGTATGTGCGTGTGAGCGTGTTTGTGTCAGTTTGCACCAACACCCGTTAGTGTGATGCACATGATTTCCCTGCTGAAGCGTGAGGTTGTGTCACTTTTAAGCGCACAAACTGAGAGGAGTCAGTAAATTGGTAAATAGTTCGGTCTTTGTCAACGATGTGTTTTTGTCAGAGGTTCTATATATGCTGAATTTCAAAAGAAGGGGGCCTGCTGTGTGTGATGCCCAGGCACATTTGTACAGGCACGGTGAGCGTCAATTTAAGCAAACTAGTTGTATCCTTCTCCCCCCACGCACACGTGCACGATGTAAGGAATACGCAAAGATGCAGACACGTAAGTGCACACACACACACACACACACATACACACCACACAAACAAACGCATAAACGCACCATGCATACACACTTGCGCGCACGCACATGCACACACGCACACACACATAGGGAACTGTGTCCTACATCGCCCCCTCTGGCAGCTACACTGTGGATGACGAGATTTTGGAGGTGGAGTTCATGGGCCAAAGCAAGGTGGGTTAAATTGTTAGGGCACGCCTTCAACCGGTATTAAAAGAAAAAGGAGCATCAGTAAAATAATGCTGTCATGCATGCACATGCAGACACGGTCCACTTACACACTTAGGCACATCACACATACATGCACGTACATCTAAATGTGTGTCTATTGTCTATACTCAGGCACATCAGGCACATCAGGCACAGCCAGTACATACACGTTTAGAGATGTTGCATGCCACCCTCCCAGTGCCACAGCCGTTGGCAGCACACACACACATGCACACACTCATATACACACATACCCTCCCAGTGCCACAGCCGTTGGCAGCACACACACATGCACACACACACACTCATATACACACATACCCTCCCAGTGCCACAGCCGTTGGCAGCACACACACATGCACACACACACTCATATACACACATACCCTCCCAGTGCCACAGCCGTTGGCAGCACAAACACACGCACACACACTCATATACACACATACACTCACACATGCGGAATTATGTTTGCGCCAGCTGTGGCCGGTGCATGCTCCTCGCCCAGTGGCACAAAAGCTGTAGGCAGCACACACACACACAAACACGCGCACACACGCACACACACAAACACACGCACACACGCGCACACACACACACGTGCACACACACGTACGCACGCTCATACATGCAGAAATTCTGCATGCGCCAGCTGTGGCCGGTGCGTGCTCCTCGTCCAGTGGCACAAAAGCTGTAGGCAGCACACACACACACACGTGCACACACACACACGCACACACACGTACGCACGCTCATACATGCAGAAATTCTGCATGCGCCAGCTGTGGCCGGTGCGTGCTCCTCGTCCAGTGGCTCAGAAGTTGTTGGCAGACACCCCCCTGTTAACAGGACAGCGTGTGCTGGATGCTCTGTACCCTGCGGTGTTGGGAGGTGAGTAGGGGGGGTTGAGTGTGTGTATATGTATGTTTGCGTATCCGTACATGCGTGTGCTGTGTATGTGTGCTTGCATGCGCGCATGTGTGCACGCTTGCGTGTGCGTACATGTGTATGCGTGTGCTGTGTGCTTGTGTGTGTATGTGTAGTTTTGTGCAAGCAGCAATCGTGCATGTAAAGGAGCACTCCTGGGTTCCATTGCAGAGCTAAACCATGCTGTCAGTGGTTCACATGCGTTGACAAACACGTGTGAAATCATGTTGACACACACACACACACACACACGTAAAATGAGGGTCGACAGCTGGGCTAGGGGGTGCACGAACGCCTGAAGTGCAATCGCGCACACCATTGCCTGAACTGTTCAATATTGCCTGAACTGCGCAATCGCCTGAACTGCAATCGCGGACGCCATTGCCTGAACTGCGCAATCGCCTTAACTGTGCAATAACCTAAAGTGCAATCGCGCATGCCATTGCCTGAACTGCGCAATCGCCTGAAGTGCAATCGCGCACACCATTGCCTGAACTGCGCAAAATCGCCTCAACTGCGCAATCGCCTGAAGTGCATTCGCGCACGCACATTCATCAAACCCAAGCATGCTTGTCATTCCTGTTTAGGTGGTGCGTGTGCCATTTCGGGCGCTGTCGGCAAATTGTATGTGTGTGTATATATCGTGTGTGTGTTTTGTGTGTGTGTGTGTGTGTGTGTGTGTGTGTGTCTCCGGTCAGGCACTGTGCCGGTGGGCACGCCTAGCACGCCTTGCACTGTGCTGGTGAGCACGCCCCCATACGACAGGTGCAAGCATGTGTGTATGATATCTGTTTGGCACAGGCACATGTGCCATCCTGGGTGCTTTTGGCTGCGGCAAGTCTACCACCGGTCAGGCACTGTGCTGGTGTACACTAACAAAACAACAGATACAAGCATGTGTGTATGATATCTGTTTGGCACAGGCACATGTGCCATCCCGGGTGCTTTTGGCTGCGGCAAAACTGTCATCAGTCAAGCGCTGTCCAAGTACTCCAACTCTGATGGCATCATTTACGTGGGCTGCGGGGAGCGTGGGAATGAGATGGCAGAGGTGCGTGTGTGTGTTTGCATGTGTCAATGTGTGTGCATGCTGGGCTGTGGGATGCGTGAAGATAAATGGCGGAGGTGTGGGTGTATGTATATGTGTATGTGGGCTGCAGGCAGCGTGGGAATGAGATGGCAGAGGTGTGTGTGTTTGTGTACGTGGGCTCTGGGATGCGTGAAGATGAATGGCAGAGGTATGGTTGTGTGTATGTGTGTGTACGTGGGCTGCAGGCAGCGTGGGAATGAGATGGCAGATGTGTGTGTTTGTGTACGTGGGCTCTGGAGTGCGTGGGGATGAGAAGGTGACAGAAACGTGTGTGTGTGTATGTTTGCATGTATGTGTAAGCGTATGTTTTTTTGCTTTTGTGTGTATTCGCGTCCCTTGTAAACTGCAAGTGTCCAGAGGGAAAGTTTTAACTTAACACGTCGGTCACCAGCTTGCTCAATGCCAAACATCAGTTTCTTGTTGCCTGTTGGTAAAAGCCGAGTGCTCACGTAATCGGGGTTGGCGAGAACCATATAAATACGGTGTATGCACGGTATTTTTGGCAGGGAAATCACCGAATACTAGGTCATATACGGTTCTGGCCAACCCTACAAAGAATCCCTGTTCACAGCTTAGGACAGCCTTAGTGTGAGCTTCTCACCGAAAAGTCTTGTCGGCTGTGGGTCAGATCACTGCCGTTATAAAGCATCAGAAGCAGCACGTCAGCTAATATCCCCAGCCTGGAAAGTGGGTGAAACAAGTCTGGAAACTTATTTTTTGTCCTGAGATGCACATCACGATCCGCGTGAAGAATTTTGGACCCAAACCACAATCACTCCTGCAAAGTGGGGAGCACATTGGGCATCATCAAGAAGCGCAAACCTTTCATTCATTCCTTCTGAACAAGCATCATTAAGCACAATCACTCCTGCAAAGTGGGGAGCACATTGGGCATCATCAAGAAGCGCAAACCTTTCATTCATTCCTTCTGAACAAGCATCATTAAGCATAATCAAGCATCATCAAGCAGCGCAAACCTCTTCATTCATTCATTTTTTCTGAATGAGCATCATTAAGCATCACCAAGCAACATCAAGAAGCGCAAACCTTCATTCATTCATTTTTTCTGAACAAGCTTCTTTCCTTCCTGATCTCCCAGCTCCTTGCACCTTTGATCTCTCAGCTGCTGCAAGAGCCACAAGCATTTGTGGAACTGTGTTTATCACACACACACACACACACACACACACACACACACACACACACACACACACACACACACACACACACACACACACATGTGCATTTGTGCAGGTGGAACTGTGTTGCACGTATGCGAGGCTCCTCCCCACCCATGTGTGCATGTCAAACTGTTTTGCACATATGCATGCATGATAAAAGCCATGTGCATTTGTGCAGGTGAAACTGTGTTGCACGTATGCGAGGCTCCTCCCCACCCATGTGTGCATGTCAAACTGTTTTGCACATATGCGTGCATGATAAAAGCCATGTGTATTTATGCTGGTGGAACTGTGTTGCACGTATGCGAGGCTCCTCCCCACCCATGTGTGCATGTCAAATTGTGTTTTGCGCATATGTCTGCATGATAAGAGCCACGTGCATTTGTGCAGGTGGAACAGTGTTGCACGTATGCATGTATGATTGCTCCTCGCCCACTGTTTTCAAATAACGTAGACGGGGCAGTGAAGAGTGTCAGCAAGCATCAACCAAAATGTGTGCAACGCATCCTCCCACTGCACAGACGCATCTAATGAATTAATGTTGAGGTTTCAGCCAAGGTCAAGAATGTCTGTGCATACACACACATTCCAAAGCTGAAGGAACGATTCGGCCACAAGGCTAGGTAGATCAGAATGAGGAGGCATTTTATCAGAATGAGGAGGCATTCCTCAGAATGAGGAGGCATAGTATCAGAATGAGTAGGCATATTTAGATGAATACTGTAACTCCCAGAGAATATCACCTTTGTGTGCGAGATCATTAATGAAGGGTAATCATTTTGTGGTCTTATTCACCAGCACTCATCATCTTGTTATGTGAATTACACATTGCCCCGCCTGCTGGATCGAGCATGATGAAGACGCATGTTTGGCCTTGATTATCTCAGAATTCATTTTTGGCGTGTCAGCGTATAAAACAATAGGTTTGACCTGCTCCTGTTGCATACCCGTGTAAGCTAGCTGATTATGAATCCCCTCCCGCGCACAAAACTGAGCCTGCTCTCTTTGCCTGTCTGTATTTATATACACCTTTGAACTTGCATTCAGGTGCACATGGAATTCCCTCAGCTTTGTACTAGCTTCATCATAAGTCATTATCTCAACTCGGCTATGGACTAAATATGTACCTTTAAACTTGCATTCAGGTGCTCATGGAGTTCCCTCACCTTTGGACTAGCCTCATCATAAGTCATTATCTCAACTCGGCTATGGACTAAATATGTACTTTTGAACTTGCATTCAGGTGCTCATGGAGTTCCCTCACCTTTGGACTAGCCTCATCATAAGTCAATATCTCAACTCGGCTCTGGACTAAATATGTACTTTTGAACTTGCATTCAGGTGCTCATGGAGTTCCCTCAGTTGACAATGACCATGCCAGACGGACGGGAGGAGTCCATTATGAAGCGCACATCCTTGGTGAGTTTAGTTTTAGTTTGGATTACAAAGGCCTCCAGCCTGGCATGGCTGCTCAACCTATGGGTCCCAACAAGTAAATCAATCAAAAAGATCGACAGCTGCACTAATGAATTTGTAAACCTCTGAGTCGTGCTGAAAAACAAAACCTTTGATATCACCTTCAGAAATATTATCAAAGAATTGGTGAACTGGAACTGCAAATGTTCGGTGCCCATACATGAAAAAAATCCGGTGGCTCTTCTGTGAGCTTTCCCATGGCTCTTTGTGTGAGCTTTCCCATGCTTGCGTAATCAAGGCCAGATGGACTGCTTACAAACTTCTTTGCCGTGCATACGCAGAAAGTGAGGTTCTAACACACACAGACAAGTGCACACACGCACACACACATGCACATACACGTGCACACACACACCAACTTGAACGCACACACACCTATACCTACACACACTCACACACACACACACACACATACATACACACACACACTCACTTCTTGCAGGTGGCCAACACATCCAACATGCCTGTGGCAGCTCGAGAAGCTTCCATCTACACCGGCATCACCCTGGCTGAGTACTTCCGTGATATGGGCTACAACTTCGCTATGTGAGTACAAGCTCTGACAGCTCACGCTTTGTGTGGTGTGCTGCTTACTCCTAGATCGGTCGTTGCGAGAATGTGTGTGGTGCGTCAAACCCACGACATCTGCTAGCTGCACCAGCAATGTGTAAACTTCTGCATCGTGGGCTACAGTTTTGCTTTGTGAGCGCAATTCCTGGCCACGCCATTAACTGTGACTTGCTTTGTGATTGCAATTCATGGCCACGCCATGAACTGTGGCTTGCTTTGTGAGCGCAATTCATGGCCACGCCATTAGCTGTGACTTGCTTTGTGAGTGCAATTCCTGGCCATGCCATGAACTGTGGTTTGCTTTGTGAGTGCAATTCCTGGCCACGCCATGAACTGTGGCTTGCTTTGTGAGTGCAATTTCTGGCCACGCCATGAGCTGTGACTTGCTTTGGGAGTGCAATTCCTGGCCAAGCCATGAACTGTGGCTTGCTTTGTGAGTGCAATCCCTGGCCACGTCATGAGCTACGGTTTTGCTTTGTAATGTGAGTGCAATTTACGGCCACACGTTTAACTTGTAGTGCGTTGTCACGCCATGTTTAACTTGCAGTGCGTTTTCACGCCACGTTTAACTTGTAGTGCGTTGTCACGCCACGTTTAACATGCAGTGCGTTGTCACGCCACGTTTTACTTGTAGTGCATTGTCATGCCACTTTTAAAGTGCGCAGTCACGCCACGTTCAACATGTAGTGCGCAGTCACGCCACGTTTTACTTGTAGTGCGTTGTCACGCCACGTTTAACATGTAGTGCGTTGTCACGCCACGTTTTGCTTGTAGTGCGTTGTCACGCCACGTTTAACATGTAGTGCGTTCACGTCACGTTTTACTTGTAGTGCGTTGTCACGCCACGTTTAACTTGTAGTGCGTTGTCACGCCACGTTTTACTTGTAGTGCGTTGTCACGCCACGTTTAACATGTAGTGCGTTGTCACGTCACGTTTTACTTGTAGTGCGTTGTCACGCCACGTTTAACTTGTAGTGCGTTGTCATGCCACGTTTTACTTGTAGTGCGTTGTCACGCCACGTTTAACTTGTAGTGCGTTGTCACGCCACGTTTTACTTGTAGTGCGTTGTCACGCCATGTTTAAATTGTAGTGCGTTGTCACGCCACGTTTTACTTGTAATGCATTGTCATGCCACTTTTAAATTGTAGTGCGCAGTCACGCCACGTTTAACTTGTAGTGCGTTGTCACGCCACCTGGTTGGCCGACCCAACGCAATGATGTGCGCTTGTTATGCAAGAATCGTCCATCTCTACCAATTCGGAGTGGGCATTCTGGTGAAGGCTTAGATGATGTCAATCAGGTGGTTCCCTTTCCTTGCTCCATGTCTGAAACTTGCATACGTGTGTCACTGTTTAACTCAACTTTCTTTACTACTATCCCAGGATGGGTGACTCCACCTCACGATGGGCAGAAGCCTTGCGAGAGATTTCAGGTCGCCTGGCAGAGATGCCTGCTGATTCAGGTAATGGGGTGTGTGTGTACATGCATGCATGCCTGTATGGGTGTGGGTTGGTATGCGTGTGTGTGCGTGTGTGTGTGGTTGTACATGTGTGCGTGCGTGTGTGTGTGTGGTTGTACATGTGTGCGTGTGTGTGTGTGCGTACCTTCGTGCATGCATGCGTGCATGCAAGACATCTTGCCAGCAGGTCCTCAGGGTTGACTATCTCAAATATGTTGGAAAGGAAAGGGTGGTTGCGTTGAGACTGATAACAGTCTTTACAGAGAAAGGTGGTGTTCGATTTCAGTAAGACTGCAGGGTCTCAGTATGGGTGACGCAAGTTGTGGGTTTTTGAATTAAAGGAGGACTGGCAGGGTCTCTTACTTTGTAGGCTGGGGTGCGTCTGTGGTGCCTGGGCAGTTTTGGGTAGTGATTTTGACAAATTGAGTGAGTTGTATTTTTCTCTATCCATGTACATGTTAACACGTAAGACATTCCTTCAACGCCTTTATGTAAGGTGCGGTGGATTTGTAGGCTGATAATGTTTTAGGATGTGCACATGCTGATGCACTAGCAGCGTTCACACGCGCACACACACGCACATACAACACTCTTACGCTTGCACTCACACATTGACGTACAAACACAAACACACAACGCAAACAAACACACATACACACACACTCCTGCATGTAGGCTACCCCGCGTACCTGGGTGCTCGTTTGGCGTCTTTCTACGAGCGTGCAGGACGTGTCGTGTGTTTAGGGGGCCCCAAGAGGGAAGGGTCTGTGACTATTGTGGGGGCTGTGTCCCCTCCCGGTGGTGATTTCTCAGACCCCGTGACCTCAGCCACGCTGTCCATTGTGCAGGTGTGAGTGGGCGTGTAGGTGTGCTGGTGTGGGTGTGGGTGTGGGTGTGGGTGTGGGTGTGGGTGTGGGTGCAGCTGCAGGTAGAGGACCTCAGCCACACTATCCATCTTGCAGGTGCCAAGTGGGTGTGTAGGTGTGCTGGTGTGGGTGTGGGTGTGGGTGTGGGTGCGGCTGCAGGTAGAGGTGGGTTGTGGTTTTGTTCGTTCGTTCGTCCATCGTGCAGGTGCGAGTGGGTGTGTAGGTGTGCTGGTGTGGGTCATCCATTCTGCTCATGAAGAAATTTCTGCTTATGAAGATTCTGCTCATGATGTGGGTCATCCATTCTGCTCATGCTGTGGGTCATCCGTTCTGCTCATGAAGAAGATACTGCTTATGAAATTTCTGCTCATGACGTGGGTCATCCATTCTGCTCATGGGTTATTCCATCATGCTCATGGGTTAATCCATCCATGCTCATGGGTTGATCCATCATGCTCATGGGTTAGTCCATTCATGCTCATGGGTTAATCCATCATGCTCATGGGTTAATCCATCATGCTCATGGGTTAATCCATCCATGCTCATGGGTTAATCCATCATGCTCATGGGTTAATCCATCCATGCTCATGGGTTAAAGACATGCTGGTGTGGGTGTGGGTGCGGCTGCAGGTAGAGGCGGGTTGTGGTTTTGTTCGTTTGTGCAGGTGCAGGTGCGCGTTGCCCTTATTGGCATCGACGTATGCAAGTCTGGCATTACATGCGCAGGTGCCTGTGTATGTGCCATGTATGTGAGTGGGAGAGTGGGAGAGGCATGCCTCTGTCGTCATCGCCGTAAAGCACACACACACACGCATACGCACACACAAACATATACACACGCATACACACACACGCGTGCACACGCACAAACATATGCACACATGCTCACGCACAAACACACATGCACACGCACACACAGGTGTTCTGGGGCCTGGACAAGAAGCTCGCGCAACGCAAGCACTTTCCTTCCGTCAACTGGCTCATCTCTTACTCCAAGTACACCAAGGTAACACACTAGCTCATCTTTCCCTCGAACACACCAACCAGGGTAACACACAACTTTATAGTCCAGGAACAGCTTTCTAGTCTAGGAACACACTGGCTCATCTTAGCCTTAGAACAGCAGGATAACCAGGGCTGTGCAACAGCTTGATAACCAGGGATAACCACAACAGGATAACCAGGGCTGTGCAACAGCAGGATGACCAGGGATAACCACAACAGGATAACCAGGGATGACCACAACAGGATAACCAGGGCTGTGCAACAACAGGATAACCAGGGATAACCACAACAGGATAACCAGGGCTGTGCAACAGCAGGATGATCAGGGCTGTGCAACAACAGGACAACCAGGGCTGTGCAATAGCAGGATAACCAGGGATAACCACAACAGGATAACCAGGGCTGTGCAACAGCAGGATGACCAGGGCTGTGCAACAACACCGTCAGAGCCATTTTGTACCATAATTCCCTTATGGGTAACCCACCGCCAACCGTACCGTCATGCATAGAGTTGGCCAGAACCATATATAGACACGGTATATATACGGTATTTTTGGCAGGAAAATCACCAAATATACGATCATACACGGCGTATATATACGGTTGTGGTTAACCCTAGTCATGCACCATCATGGCCGTCTCCGAATTTCGGAATGACAGTCTAGGCCGTCAATTTACGGCGTCGACCGTCAGACTGTGTTTTTGACGGACCGTACCGTCAGACCGCCATTGCACAGCCCTGAGAATATCACACTGGCTCATCTCTCACTCTAAACACACCAACCAGGGTAACACACAACATCTTAGTCTAAGATCAGCAGGGTATCACACATCTTCTTTTCTAACGTGGTGCATGCCAGGGCAGTGCTGTTTATGTTCCCTCCGATCAAAGCTCATGAGAAGGTGCAAAGGGATCCATAGACCTTATCCGATCTCACGGTAGCCGCCACACCTGCGTTGGGTGTTAGAGCAGACACGCAACACAAAACGCAAGGACACAGACACTTCTGTGCGCCACTCTGTCAAAGGCATGCGTTATATATGGTGTTGGCCATAACCCTATATATACATATACATATACGGCAATTTGGCAGGAAAATCGCCAAATATACGGTCATATACGGCGTATATATACGGTTCTGCTATATATACGGTGCTGCGTATATATACCATATATATACAACTCTATGCATGCAGCATGCATGTAGCAAGCTGCATCAACTTTCTACGCACTGCACTGCCGCGCCCCCTTGCACCGCTAACTCCCACTTTTGACTCCCACTTTATGCTGTGACTGCAAGACGTAGATAGTACGCCACACATAGGTAGTATGCCACACTTAGGTAGTACACCAGCACAAATAGGTAGTACGCCAGCACACATAGTTAGTACATCAGCACACATAGATAGTACGCCACACTTAGGTAGAACGCCACACATAGGTAGAACGCCAGCACACATAGGTAGTACACCAGCACACATAGATAGTACGCCAGCACACATAGGTAGGACGCCAGCACGCATAGATAGTACGCCACACATAGGTAGAACGCCGGCACGCATGCTGCGTTGAGGCCAGCACGCGTGCTGCATTGTCAATTGCATAGTTGTGCATAAGCATGCATGCGTTATCGTAACTGCTACTTGCTGCATTGCCACGTCACCTCACTCCCTAGTCCTGCAATAATTGTAGCACAGAATGTTTATTAACACCACGCATGCATTCTGCACTGACCTTCAACTCACTAGTTTAACTCGCCAAGGCACCTTGCCACTCACACCCACTGATCACCGTTCCTGCCTTTCCCTGCATTTCAGGCATTGGAGCCTTTCTACGACAAGTTTGACCCGGACTTTGTGGGTTTGCGTACCACATTCCGTGAGGTACTGAGAGCAGTGTCTCTGGAATGCTAAACTGGGTGTATTAAACAAAGACGGGGCTAGCTAGGACTGCAAGATTTACAAGGTTTACAATAAAAAGGCCTTCAGTCAAGAAGTATGACTGCTTGCCTGTGGGCTAGCTAGGGCTACAACATGTATCGAGCAGTCACTGCTTGACAGTTTGATAGCGCACATAGGTATTCAGGAGAGTTGCGCAAAGTAGGATGATTTACGATGTTGTGTGATCTAGGGTGAGTGTCGTGGACGTGGACATGATCTAGGACTCTAAGACTTATCCTAGAGTCCTAGAGTCCTGTTATTGTGTTGTGTGATCTAGGATGGGCATCGTGGACATGGACGTGATCTAGGTCATGTCATTATATGTTGCGTGATAGGGTTTACATTGCCTCTTTTTAAGGGTTGGTCTATGCCACCGCCCGTGCAGACTGGTCCACGTCACCTTTTCTGGGTAGGAAATGTATCCTCCTCTTCTGTTTTCCGCGTTTCCTCTTATGTAGGGTCTGAGGATGTAGGGTCCCTATAAATGCAAGCTAAGAGGAACAGAGTAGAAGAAATAGAAGATGTTAAACTTAATTGTTTGTGGATTATACGTCTTTGTTGACAACACAGTAGAGAGCCAGTGTCCAGTTGGTTAGGCTGGTCAATAAATGCCGTACTGCTAGTAGGCACCCCAATAAGGTGGAGCGCATATTGAGTAGGGCAGTCATGCACCAAAAAACCTTAGAGTTGGCCAGAATTGTGTATGGCCGTGAATTTCAGACATCCCTGCCAGAAATACCATACATACACTGGTGGCCAGGAATACCGGCTGGTGGCCAGAAATACCCTGCCCGAAAGTACCGTACATACAGAGTTACAGATAAAGCCATCAGTCAAAACATGTGACTGCTAGGTAACCGTACATACACTGGTGGCCAGAATGGAAGGTTCTGGTCACCCTGCAGAACCCTGATACGCACGTTGTATCATTGCCGTGTTCCCTGCAAACTGCAGGTGCTGCAAAAGGAGGACGAGCTGAATGAAATCGTGCAGCTGGTGGGCAAGGATGCACTGGCAGAAACGGATAAGATCGTGCTGGAGACTGCGAGGTCAGTGGCAGGGTTTGAACCTACCGTAATCTAACTGTGCTCGGCAGTGCACCTGGTTAATGTGTGCTCAGCACACCCGTGAAGGTGTGCTTCGTGCACCTGGGTGCAAGGTGCTCGATAGTGCGCCTAGTTGGAATGTGCAGATCAACCGAAAGTATGCTCACTTGATTAAAATATGCTCTCAGTGCAACTACTTCAAATGCCCTCGATAGTGGACCTGGATGAAATTTGCGTCAGGGTGGAATGTGCTGAAAAGCGCGCCTAGCTAAAATGTGCTCACAAGTGCGCCTGGTTTAACTGTGCTCAGTGCGCTTAAGTTAAATGTGATCACGAGTGCGCCTGGTTGTAATGTGATCACGAGTGCGCCTGGTTAAAATGAGCTCAAAACTGCGCTTAACGGAAATGTGCTCTAAACTGCGCTAAACGGAAATGTGCTCACAAGTGCGCCTGGTTTAAAATTTGCTCAAATGCCACTCTTGGAGAAATGCCAAGTGCAATGAATATCAGTGCTCAATGGCGCAGCTGGATGAATTGCAATTACTAGTGATTATGCATTGGCTAACGCTTTGCCAGCTGGGAGGAAAGAAGCAGAAACAAAAGCTACAAAGGCAGCTCGACCACTCCTAGCCTCAATTAAGGGAGGGGAGCCACTTGGGTTCTGCAAGACTCCACCACCTCCACCACCAAATGAATAAGAATTAAGTTTTGGGTCAGGGGACAAGTTTCTTGTGCAATTGCATCGATTGCCACGATGTGTTTTATGAAAAGACCTAAGCTTTAAGTGAAACTAGACTCTGAGGGCAAGCAGCCCTAGCTGGGGCCAGATCAGGCCAGAAGACTTGTACAAAAAGCTCAAGGAAACAACCAATCCATTAAGCAAATGCATGCTCCCCCAGATAATTCCCCGTCCCCCCCCCCCCCTTCCCGGCCCCTTCAGAATTGATCACTTATATACTAGTCGAGAGCTCTTGACATCAGGATTCCGGATATGTAATTTATATTTTATTTGATACATGAAGTCAAAAAGTTATGACACTTACAGGCTCCTGACTGTGCCCTTCCAAACTCCTTCACAGGTTCATCAAAGATGACTACCTGCAGCAAAACAGCTTCACTCCATACGACAAGTACTGCCCATTCTACAAGAGCGTGGCCATGATGCGCAACATTGCCAACTTCCACCGCCTGGCCACTGGTGAGGAATAAAAGAAGTAGTTATAAAAAGGATGTCTAGGGCCTTCACCACTCAATGGATGCAGAATTGCCACGCATGAGTTCCCCCAACAGGACAGCAAAGAGGAAGAGCTGTGTTGTGGGGGTCTTGTTGTTCCTGAGCCCTAAGGATGGCCCAGGAACAACATGACCCAGGAACAACATGAATCAGGATGGCCCAGTATATGCACTCTAGGCTTGTAGGACAAAGGCGCCTTAATCAACCGATTAAGACCTTTAGAACGGAGACACATGCAATCAGGCATGTGTAAAGCAAGCGTGCTAAACCTTAACTGATGAAATAATTAATTCAGAAGATCCTTGACCAGACCTCAGACGCTGACCTCATACAATCCACCACATGAACCGAATGTGCAGCTGCTGTGGAACGCACATCCTCGGGGAATTCGGAGGGCGCCAAGATCACGTTCAACATCATCAAGCAGCGCCTGAACGAGATCATGTACAAACTCACGGCACAGAAATTTGAAGACCCAGGTGCGTGGCACTCAAAAAGGGTTACAAGGGTTACAATGATGGCCTACAGCCCGAGACTCTGGCTGATGGCAATTGGCTGGTGAAACAAAAAGACTGCAATTGTCATCAACCAGTGAACTTAATTCCTCAACATCAGCGCAAGTGTTTAAATGCCTTGCAAATCTTACTTTTAAGCTGCTCGTTTGCCCTTCACTTGCTTTGTAGCCGAGGGAGAGGACGTAGTGAGCAACAAGCTTCGAGTCGTGGGCGAGGAAATGGCGGAGCGATTCAGGCAGTTGGAGGAGGAGTTTCGATGATGCACTTCTGAAGGAGCTTTTGCTTGAGTAGCTACAGAAGGAGTGTACTCGTGAGAGCCTTTCTTATTCCAAACCAATTTGACATGTCAAGAGGAGGCCATTTTCCTTCCTTCATGAATGCAATCCATCACAAGGAGCTCAAGTGCAGCATCACTGTGTTTTTATTCCTAGCCCCATACTTGAACAAAAGTTGAAACTACGCAAGCAGTGAAAACCGCTCCCCACATAAATCAAGGAAAAGGAGCCACTTTGGTATTGGGTACCGTGGAAGCCCTCCCCCACAAATAGAAGAGAAGATCAAGGCCAGGAGGGAAGGAGGCTCAGTTTACAAGGTTTACAAGCAAAAGTCTTCAGTCGAGAAGTATGACTGCTCACCTGTTCATAATGTACAAGGGGTTACAAGGGGGTTACAAGGATGGCCTACAGCCCGAGACTCTGGTTGATGGCAATTGGCTGGTGAAACAAAATCAACCAGTGTCAAGAATTGAAACTAAATCTGACATGTATGAGTCTTGATTCAGGAATGCATTGATCTCAAAATCAGTGATACTGTGATGACAAGCCAAGAAAGGAATAAGTTCAGAACTCGAAGGAGCAAACGCATGCAGAGTCTTAAACATTCCTTCAAAAAGGTCTCTGTATCTCATGCGCAGCTCGCACACTTCAGCACACTTGCAAAAGAAAAGCACATGCTTCTCATGATCTTGAACTTCTCCACACTCACATTTATCACAAATGCTAGAACCACCATGCCATTTGTGCCTCTTCATAAAGTACAATAAGTTTATGATGAAAATGATGAAGTTTATTTTATCCTAGTGCAAAAATGCAGACACATCTTGAGTTCCTGGTTCCTGATTGTGAAAATAAAAAGGCGTACTTCCTGCGAAGCGAGACCATCTGAGGGTGTGTACAGTGAAAGATAACATGTACTTCATCCTGAACATCATCATCAGCCTCACACAAGCCACAAACTGGGGAAGAGGTGGACGCTTTTTGAGAGTCAAAACCCCTTCAGTCAAAATCCTTAAAAGGCTAGAGAGTGGTTGTATATGGTGCCACCCACACCCACAAGGATAACGGAGGCTCCTTAAAGGGTGGAGCAGAGGCTGTTCCTGCACGGCGCTCAGCTGGTTCTGCGGTCTAGTGTCCTCATAGACACTAGCTTACTTGAGGTGTATGTCACGTTGCTGAGATCTAAGTCGATGCTGTCTGGGGAAGGTGGATCTGCCAATGGCGGCTGGCGGTGCTACTGGTCTCCTTTACTTGCCACTAAGAACCCACTCCCTTACTTGCTAGTCTGTTGCTGTTTTGTTGTCGCGGAGGTAGTGGGAGCAGCCAGTACAGCATCCGGACGGTTTTAGGTTACTTTTCTGTCTGAGAAGCGAGATGGAAAAAGCCACTTTGGTATATCATACTTTTAACTGTGATGGGAAGATACTGCAATAATAGCCGTTCGCTGCTACTTATATCCGATCGAGCTGCACGCTACACAGGTGTCATCGATGACCGGGTAAAAAAATTGATTTATAAAAGCGTGTATACTTAATTATGAAATCAAAGGTAAGAGCACACACACACAAACAAACAAACACACACACACACACACACACGCACACACGCACACACACAAACACACACACACACATAAACACACACACACACACACACACACACACACACACACACACACACACACCCACACACACACACACACACACACGCACAC
>Ga0307942_1000485_pt1 | contig 27510 bp, 18 predicted proteins | sample OrgLakmetagen175_FD_201846 | JGI IMG/M metagenome (GOLD analysis project Ga0307942, IMG submission 201846) | Saline water microbial communities from Organic Lake, Antarctica - #175 | ecosystem: Environmental > Aquatic > Non-marine Saline and Alkaline > Saline | place: Antarctica: Organic Lake... | reverse complement strand
TGTGCTACAACTCCTTGTACAGACCTACCATCGGCTACTTTCAGCATTTTGGCACTTCTATAACCAATGCTTATTCAACTCATTTCGTCAAGTCATCTGGCTTGAATGCGAAAGCAAAGTTTCATTATAATAAAATTCATGGTTTGCTAGTAATGTGTGGATGATGCGTACAGGAAAGAAGGAGGTGTAGGTGCATGGCCATTTTTATTCAACTACTCTACCGTCCTGACCCTCATGAGCGTATGAATAAGTGGAGGAGCGGATCTTTAACTATTCAAGGTGTGTAGCAGGGATGATAAGGAGCAGGGATAAGTAGCAGGGATATTAAGTAGCAGCAGGGATGATAGCAACTATTCAAGATGTGTAGCAGGGATGATAAAACCAGAGGGAATGCTTTGCAATCTGGACAACAACCGGAGCCATTGCATCATGGTGGGACGTTGAACAATGGTACGTTACAAATTAAAAAAAAGACCATGAGCAAAGCACCAGACAACAAGCACAAACGTGTGCATGAATGGATGTGCTAGGTGGCACGACATACATGGAGGTGCCCAAAATTCCCATACACACAGACTAAAAATACACCAAGTGCGTAAGTTTGATGGCAAGCAATGCCTGGACGTTCCAGTCGTGTTTCGTTTGCACATAATGCACTTAGGGTTAGAGTTACGTTTGACTGGCCTTGAGGTGCCAGTTGCAACCAGATTAACATTTTTGTATGATGGACACACGTTTGAGCTGCCATGCCCATATATATATTTATTTACATCCAACTTACCTGGAGGTGCCAGTCTGCTGCAAGGTTCGCGTTGTCGTGGCCGATGTAGATGTGCTTCAGAGTACCGACAGCACCAATCTCAAAAACGTCGTTCTGGCCTCGTTCGAAATTGTTAATGCTGCGCATGTTAAAAGTGCACAGATGTGTGGAGGGGCTAATGGTGATACACAGCAGCACTCTCGCAGACCGTGGCTCCTGCGCTGAAGGCGGCTACTACTAATCTCAGACTATCAAAGCACCACGTGATCCTGGAATGACAAGGTTTAGGCAATACCCAGAGCAGAAAGCTACGGCCTCCTATTGTTTCTTTCAGGACATGCAGCCATCTCACCCATTTTCTGATGTCCATCTAACAAACCACAGGCTTCCTCTCACACCCCCAATGCTTGCTGCTATCCTTGTTCCTTCCCTGCTCATACTCCCACTCCTGTTTCTGTCCTGCTCTTGCTTCCTTTTCCAATTCCACGCGCTTTAAACACCCACCTGTTCTCTAGCTTTGTGGGCTTCGTTTTAGTGATCTGGCCGTTGTGTTCGCCAAAAAGGGTGAGGAACACATTGGCGTCTGTGCCAGCACCCTGGATGCACATGAACACAGATAGGCAACGCATTTGAATACAGGTTTAATTTCACGTTGCATGCTGACGTCACTTTGAATCGACGATTTGGAGCCAAGCATTGTTTGACATAACATGGAAGAAGACATACAAAATCACTGTGATAAGAGATGAAACCTTGCCGCCAGCATCAAAAACACAAACGGACCTTGATGTCTGATGTCTTCACAAGGACCTGAAAGGGGCAAGAGGTATCGAACAGGTGTGTCAAAACAATCTTAGCGATCATGGCAACAAATGAATACAAGACAGATCCAGCAGGCGTTTGTGTGTTTCATGGAACAGGGCCCTACGGCTGCGTCAGTTGACATAAAACATTCACAAAATGATTGTTAAACCCTCCAATATTTTGCTGACAATAGTGTGAGTAGGCACTCAACTGAGTTGATCATTGTCAGTTGCCAACATTGCATGTGTGCGCGGCATGTGTGCGCGTGTGAATGTGTATGTGTGCTTGTGTATGTGTTTGTATGTGTGCATTTAAGTGTCAGCAATCAACAGGCTCACCTTGTACTTGCGGCTTGTGAGTGGGGATTCTGCACCCAGCTTCAGCGTGCGTGTGAGCTGTCCGTCACTGACATCTGCACCCATCCATTGGCCACAAGTGAACACTGTGGGGTTGGCGCCTGGGTCGGTCTTGTTCAGAACGAGAAGCTGCAGGCAACACAGACACAAATGGAAGGTGGAGAGGGTCAAAGTGGTACTTAAACGTGATCTTGGAACATGCATGGAGTGCCACAAAGCCATGAAGCAGGCGGCATGCATGTGCATGTGCAAGTGCATGTGAGGTTGTGGTAAACAGTTGAGCTGGAAGGGAGGTGAGAAAAATTAGATGGGCTAGAACCATACATATATAGATATACAAGGTATAATCAGCAGGGAGCTTTTCAAATATTCACAGTCATATACGGTGTGTATATATGTCTTGACCGACCCTGAAAGTCACGCACGACGCCTTGGAGAGGACAGCAACAAAGCATTATGCCTTTTGGATGAACCACACATAGTCATGCACAGGCAGAAGAGACGCCATGCCTAGGGCTGGCCACCAATGGTTGGCAGCAAAAATATAATGGCTTATTTGATATTTCAATTGCCAAAAAAATACAGCATTTATATAGGTCCAGCCAGCCCTAGTCATAGTCAGGGTTGCGCTTAAGCATATTGCCTAAGCGCACAGAATTCACCAATGCAGGCAAGAAGTGATAGAGACCTTTATTTTGTTAGAGAGGGCTTAGGCTGCTTTTACCTCATCTGGTGTATATCACATTAACACAAAACTCACTAGTAACACGCACCTTCTCCAAGTGCCACCGTGGCTTTGTGCCTTTGCCATTGTGACCAACCATCACTGTGTGTATGTCACCCAAGTCCTGTGCGTAAAATGGGCAACCATAGTACGTGTTTGCCAAATGTGGATTGCTCAAGTCCTGAGCGCAGCTTAATGTACTGGCTTTGCTGAATTGGGCCCACACAAACGCACACAAACGCTTGTCAGTGGTTGCACCATTCCACAAGCATTGAGATCCATCGCAGCAATGTCTAAAATTACAGAGGGGGAAACCAAGGCCGAGAATGGACACTTATTAATGTGCTTTTTGACTCATGTGGCAGCAAAATTGGCAAGCTCCAATGATTACATATCATGAATCTGTCTGTGAGTGCAAACCTTGGAGCTGGCCGATTTTGTCGCATATGCTCAATTTGCTGTAGCATGCCACATTTTTTGCAGGCCACAGCCTATCAGATCACCCACTGACCAAATCCATTTTTGAGAGATGTTGCTGTTGAAATGCACAAAGCAGATTACTGAAAAGAAAGTGAGTGAGAAGACCCTGCACATGGTCAGGTAAGGAATTTGAGCCAGTCTTCCTGCGTGGGAAAGGGCCAGAAGTGGCCAGTTTTCGACCCCACCTAGACATTTCGACCCCACCTATAATAATAGGGTTGCATCAGGGTGCATCAGGGTGCATCAAGTCTTTATCAGTAAGGAAACACTCTCTTGGCTTTCTGGGGCCAAACAATTGAAATCCTAGCCAACTTCTAGGCCATGATGCCACAAAAGCCCAACGGCTAGCCCCGGACTTCACCTAGTTACATGTACAGAACAATGTTTGTGCACAGAAAAGAGAGAATTAAGGAAGCACTTACTAGAACAAGCCCCATTACTTTCATAGATAAATTATTGCGCAATGTTTAATTTTTCCAAGTTACCGGAATGTCCAAGAGGAATGCATCGGCCTTGCCACGCTCAAAGTTCGCTGGACCATTCTCCAGCTTCAAGTAGCCGCTCTTGCCCTTGGACCCGGTGATGACGACAAACACTTCAGCATCTGTGCTTGCCCCCCTGAAGTGTTAAAAGAGTTAGTCAGGTGCTGCCGTACGTACGTTGGCACACAACAATCACCAAGCAAGAAGCCTATCCTCCCTTTCGACAAAATATCTGCAACAGATGTGGAGGCCGGCAACAGACATGTCAAATGTCCCAGTACCTGCTCTACTAAGGCTACAGCACACCCTGCAATGCACACTACTATTACAGTTGAAGCGCGCGCACCATGACATATACAGCAAGCCGCTTGGACACATCATGATGTCATGCACCGGTTTTAATATTATGCTGTAAACAACGCTCAATATCATCTCGTTACACGTTGCGAGGTGCAAGTAGGGTTGGCCAGAGCCATACAAACGCACCGTATATGACCATATATTTGGTAGATTCCCTGCCTAAAAAAGCGTATATACACCAAATATGTATGGTTTTGGCCAACCCTAGGTGTAAGCCCTACTTCCAGCTAATACTGGAGACAATCATTTTTTGTGAGTCCTGTCACTTCAATTTGCCAGGTCGTAATCTTCCATTTCCACATGTGCACGCATCAATGGACTGGAACGGACACGTACTTGATGTTTGATGTGTACGTGGTGACCTCGTACTTCTTCAAGCTCTGCCGCAGCAACGCATCTGCATCCTCCTTGCCCTTAAGGCCATTTGCTGCTGCAGCATCAGCATCAGCCTTGATCTGGGCAGCTGCAGCTGCTGCCTGCGATGCAAAAAGGTAAATGTGTGCGTGTGTGCGTGGTGGGAGGTTCATGAATCATGAAGGTGTTCAATACACTTTGTCTGTTCACTGCTGACACTCAGAGCACAGCTACAGACGTGTTGATCAGTGCATTCGTAGCAGCCTGCTATTATTACCCACGGGGTTGTGGGAGTTTACTTGGAGATTACTGTGCTGATACTTCAGTGAGCTGTGAATGATCTCTTCTACCAATCTTGCTCATTTGCTATAGAGCAGCCCGCTCTCAAGGAAACCCTGCAACGATCTAAAATTCCTCTGGAGCGATCTCACTTTTTCATCGGAGCAACAAAATCCACAACTCACCGCTGCTGCAGGGTCAGGCATGAGTGCTAGAGGGTCTGCGGCCACACCCTTGCGCTTAGCAGCAGCAAACACCTTGTACGGTTCCACCTGTGCATGCAAACCGCAGTGAAACAAACTATGTCAAGGGCTGTGTCATGAACATGTCAGTGCTGTCCATTTAGTGAGCAGCACCGTGTTTGGCTCCACCTCCAACGTGCCAGATTGTTATACATGGATGCTTGTCTGGCCGCGCCTGTTTTGATGCTCATGCTAACCTGGTTCAGTCAAAATTTGCGATTGCACATTCTGTGAGACGCACGTCAATGAATGAATAGACGGCAACATCAACCACGCGGCAAACATCCCGTACAATATTTACCCACAGAACGAGTGTATAACTGCAGCCACATGAATGTTTTGGCAATCCTGCTCATTGCTCTTACTTTACTTGTATATATAGCAATGAACAATACAGGCTAGGAAGACTTGAAAAGGAACAATAAGTGACAATGGTTCGCAGGGTCTGAGGTTGTGCCTACTTAGGCTCTTTAGCTTTTGCCTACTTAAGCCCTTTGAGGATGTACCTACGTGGACGTGACCAGCTAAATAGGTACTGTTCATGCAGAGTAACATCCCAACTATATCAATTCTGCTCACGCATAGCATCATCCCATTGCTGTTGCGTACCTGTGGCTTGAACTGCACAACATCGTCTTGGGACTCAGGAAGGATCCTCCATTGCATCTGCACAGGGTTGGCCGGAACCGTATATATGTGCACCGTATATGACCGTATATTCAATGATTTCCCTGCCCAAAAATCTGTATACACAACGTACATGTATGGTTCTGGCCAACCCTACATCTGCACAAAGCATGCGGTAGGGTTGGCACAGGAATTCAGCTGCCTGGGTGCTGACTTGGAAGTGATTGAGGGGCTCAAAGGGTTTAGGGACTATGCACTTGATGTGCTTGAAAACAATTGGAGTATATATCGGAGCGCGGGTTAGGACGGAGCGCTTATGCTCCGCGCACCTTTTTTAATTGCAATTAACAAGAAATCTTTGGACATAAGAGGATTAGTTACTAGCCACAACAAGCTTGAATTTTATCAATTGAACAGTGATCAGATAGTGGACAACACAATGATTCACAACAATGATTCACAACAGTGATCAGATAGTGGACAACAGTGATCAGGTAGTGAACAGTGATCAGATAGCGGACAGCAGTGATCAGATAGTGGATCAACACAATGATTCACTCCACAGGAAATGTTTGATAAAAACATTCATCAGATCAGACAGCGAATGATAAATGATAAAATAGTGATTAGGCCAGACAGTTGACAAGACGGACGGTATGGTGCTCACCGCTGAACGATCTTGGCCTCCCACAGAGACGGCCCACCGGTTTGTTGGGGCAACACGCACATCCATCACGTGGCTGCAGTGTGTAATGTACTCCCTGCTTGCGAAAAAGCAGGAAGGAGGGAAGGTTTGTACTTTTTAATGTATGTGTACTGCAGTGTGCAATGTATTTCATCACTGTTTGCAGCAGGCAGGAGAGATTTTTGGTGTGTTAGCGTGTTGGGTCCATGTGCCAGAGTGTGGGTGCTGTGCATGCAGTTTTGGTGGAAACAGAAAGGACTTATGTTGCAGAGTACGTTGGGACCAAACACACCAGCTGTGTGTGTGCTTGCTCTTGGCTACATGCAGCAGACAGTGTTTCTGATTTTCTGCTCAGTGCTTAGTACGACACAAGGGTAGGGCAGGGCCGTGTATACACACCGTATATGACCGTATATTTGGTGGCGCCCCTGCCAAAAATACCGTGATTGCACCGTATATATATAGGGTTTATATATATGTGGGGTTTATATATATATAGGGTTTATACGTTTATACATAGGGTTTAAAGTATATTTAGGGTTTATATATGTATTATTATATCAGTGTGGTTCTGGCCAGCTCTGTACGACACACAAGTGACACGACGTGGCACGTTGCTCTTTTATAGCACTCAAGGGCATCCTTGCAAGCATCACACGTTGTGAAGCACTCAGAGCAAGAGCATGCTTGTGAGCGTGATGCTTTATGAATGGGCACGGTGACCTTGCAGCTGGCACCTGTTGGGGGCATTTTCCACGACACATGGGTAGTTGAAGATGCGGATCCGTCCATCATCTCCGGCTGTCAGCACGTACTCCTCAAGGCTGCCTGCTAGTGGGTCCAGGGCCTGCCAGGCAGGGTTCTTGTAAGTCCTGAAGGTACAGTGTGCGTGCTTCTTGTGTGCGTGTGTGAATGTGTGAGTGAAAGTGTGTAATAAATTGTGCATGCATTACTTTATTTCTGGATCCAGGAAGCGTTCCGCTGCTTTAAGAGGTGCTTTTAGCAGGCAGGCTGTGTACCAGCAGCATTGTTGAGAAAGAATAGAAACCCTAACGTTTTTGCTCCCTAGGCCCCCTCGTGCCTCACTGCCTCAGACACAGCATTTTGGCTAGCAAACAAGAACCCTCATACACAACATTTCATACACCGTATATACCGTATATATACAACATTTTGGCTAGCAAACAAGAACCCTCATACACAACATATCATACACCATATATACTATATACCGTATATATACAACATTTTGACTAGCAAACAAGAACCCTCATACACAACATTTCATACACCGTATATACCGTATATATACAACATTTTGGCTAGCAAACAAGAACGATCGCGTCTCTGTGATCCATGCAACACATGGCAGCAGTAAAGCCATTTTGCCACTTGCGCTACCATCTTCATCCAAGCTACATGCCCCTTGCTCACTCACACGTGCTGCTTTCAAGTCTGTGCATGCGTCTCACAACTACGCTGCCAGATGCCTGCTACTTCTTATACCATCCAGAGGCCTTCATGAAAAGTGCAAAGCTGATTGCTGCAACACCGCTTGCCCCCCCTTCACCTGCAAGCTGAGTTGATGTCCGTGCCATCATCGCCGGGCTGCCAAATGCCCATGACAGGAAATCCAAGGGTCACCGTCCATGTGTGCCACATTGTGTCACGCTGATTTTGGCGGACCTGCGGGCAGGCACAGTGGCACACAGCCCACAGTAAGCACATCAGAATCAGAAAGGAGGCATGATCAAGGTAACAGCATACTCTTTCTTCCTGAGTAGGAACACCAGGCCTGTCTCCTTGCGACCCTAGCGTGAAACGAAGCTCTACCATATGCCTTGGTTAACATGCACCCGTGTCCATACTTACTTACTTCTCCCATTGGACGTGCTGAAGTTCAGCAAAGCTCAACGCATGCCCCTGTTTGCGACTGTTGCAGGGCAAGCTGCACGTGCTGGAGGAAATAAAGCAGACGGATTCCACGGAATCCACTTGTGTTTTAGATTAAACAATGCAACCTGCCTTAGCTACTGTGTGCCTGCATCCACACCGCACCTGCTTCCCGTTAGATGCGTCAAAGTAAAGCAGCTCGTACGAGCCGCTCGTGCATTGGATGACACGGCTGTCCACAGACCAGTCCACATGGTTGATGTAGGAGGAGTGGCCAACGCAGCGGGCGAGGCGGGCATACCTAGTGCAAGAATCATGCAGGGGAAGCCAGGACAATTGTTCACGGTGTGCAGCGCTGAAATAACACCAAGCACATTAAAAGGGAACCTTGCCAAGAAATTTTCTTATTTATTATGGTATTATGATGATGCTGGCCAGGCGGGCGTATTTGGGGTGATGTGCAGCAAGTGAGTGCCACTGAGGTCTAAAGCCCCGAGGTATGAAGCACTGAGGTTTGAAGCACTGGGAGGTTTAGGTGGACAAGCTGCTACTTAGCATGTACAGAAAAAAGCAGAATATAGTTTTGATGGGCTTGTTACAGTATCACATGCTTGAAAACGTGGCACATGCAAACTGACAACTACGTGGCATCAAACCACAACCATTCTCTCCTCCCTAAGATGTCAAAGCGACTTAAATGACATAGAAACACATACACACCCGCGCATAACATCAAAGATGTCAATGTCACAGTCGTGGCTGCCCGCTGCGAGCTTGGTGCCATCTGCCGAGTACTTCAGCTCTTTGATGCCCTGGCTTGAGAAATGCATCTCTGCCACCTTCTGGGACATATCCTCCACCTAGGCATTTTTGTGTGTTTGTATGTGTGTGTGCACGTGTGTGTGTGTACGTGTGTATTTACGTGTATGTGTGTGCGTGTGCGCATGTGTGATACGCGTTATCACATGGCTTGTTTCGCTTTTCGTTAAAATGCATATGAGTGTCAGTAAGTGTGGTCAAAATGTACGCTTCAATAAAACGTCTGAACATAACTGCTTGATAAAATTTTCTTCTGCGCCGAGTTTTTTTTCCTTAGGGACAAGCCACATAACAAACATTAAGTACAAACGGTGAGCACTAAACTGATCCACGACCCCAAACAATTTAGCAAACTACGCACCAATCGTATCTGAGTCAGGTGCACAAACTAGGAAATACTACCCACCAGCACCACTCTAATGGACCCAGAGATCGTGCCCACAGCCAGGTGGGCTCCATTGGGAGAAAAAGTGACACTACGAGCAGCAAGGCCCACATTGACCTTGGCCTGTTGGTCCAGGGGGAGGGGAAATAATTAGTCATCATTTCATTATCATTGAGCTGCAATTTAATTACTTTCAGGGAGCATCTACTTCATGTTTGCGACCTCTGATACAAATAGCAAACCGGGAATTGCAACATGAAACAAATCCTGGCAAATTCTGCAAATTGGCCTTACGATCTAGACTGGATCGGACAGATGTTGAGCCATTCCAAAGCCTGCATGCTTGTTCTTAGATGCTCTGGTTGTCTCGTGAACTCACTATGAGCTGGCGCCGTCTAGCATTCCAAAGGAACACGTTGGAGGAGTCGCAGGCGGTTACAAACTTGTAAGGTTTCTTGGGATGCCATGCACAGGCGTACACATCATTGGTGTGGCCCTGAAACCACAACAGTGACATAAAATGTGTGTGCGCGTATGCAAGTTGTTGGGTGTGATGTATATATGTGCATGTGCATGTGCATGTGTGTATGTGTGTGTGCTTGTGTGCTTGTGTGCGTGCAAGGAAATACTGGATTCGACACTTGCTAAAGCTGACATTGCAGCGTGCTCATAGCATCCACAACAGGGGGCGCAGGGATACCAAACGGGCAGACAAACAGTTGATCGACAAAACTAGCCAGCTTAAGATCCACCTCTCCCACCTGCACGAGGGACTCAGGAATGTCGTTTGCCACGGCCCAGATCTCACATCGGTTGGTGCCCACCACTAGCGTGTAGCCGTCATTTTGAGCATCCAGCGAGCGGAAGGAGCACACGTCTGTCTCAGAAAGCTCAGAGAACTGCAAACGGAGGAGGCAAGTCAAAAGTTTGATGAGGTGTTGCAATGGTGATGGCAAGCGCCTGACAGGTTCACATTCTCAAAGCCAACGAATACGTGCAAACTAATAACTACACACACATGCACACACGCACGCATGCACACACACATGCAAACATGCACACGTACAATCATGAACACGCACAAGCTCACACACACATGTACATAGGCACACGTTCAGCGCACCGGGATAGTTTTGAGCACCCTTCCCAGGGAGCCTTTGTCGATATCCCACACGATGAGGGTGCCGTCAGAGCCGCCACTCACAAGCTCTGTACCTTTGGCACGCAGGCACAGCGCCCTCACTCCCTGCACAGATATGAACAACGGAATTATTGATGCAGGATGTAGGATGTGTGCATTGATGGCCACGTTCGAGCATGCCCAAACAACTTTTGTGCTGTGACTCCATCCCCGCAGCATACCTGCACAGGCACATTGTATTTGGCTGCATAGTCATAGTTCTCATGCCTTTGATACCATGCCCCCTACACAGTCACTTTCTTTGTCTTACCTTGTGGAAAAATGAATCAAGATGCAGAAACATTCTCCTCTCTCTCTCTCTCTCTCTCTCTCTCTCTCTCTCTCTCTCTCTCTCTCTCTCTAAATATGTACAGGTATTACTCTATATACTTATTTATTCATTATCTACCTCTTCCTCTATTACACAAACACACACTCACATGCAAGCACGTATAGAGCATCAGTATGTGCATACGCATGCTCACACACACACACATTATAAAACAAACCTGCAACACGTGCTGGCCGTCATGAATGGATGGTGCTTTTGGACCTGGAGCATGGGCAGGGATCACCTGTGCAAACATGCAGATCACATGATATGCTTGTTTTAATATCACAGGTACGTGAACATGTGTGTAAGTAGCTGCACAAGTTGGTGTGAGCACGTGAGTGTGAGTATGGTGTGCATAAGGGTGTTGGCACCTATCCACATGGATGCGAGCTCATAGGCATGGAAACATCATGAGCATTCTCAATCCATTTAACATAACTAGAGTTGGCCAGATCCACATACATATGATGGATAATTGGTGCTTTTGGCAGGGATCAAATGTACGTTGTATATACAGTTCCGGCAAACCCTACACAAATATTTGCCGGAGGCCAACCCTAAAACTCTAAACCCTACAAGCTAAAACGGTACTCAACGCTTGTTCCAGGCATTGGTAACATTCATTTCACAGCATTGCTTTCACGAAAATTTCATGCCTGTGGAGACCTGGGGCAAGAAACACTCTCGAATCACACACCAGCTGACGACATTCACCTGCTATGGAGCACCACCCTTAAACCACGGCACGCACCTGCAGCACACAAAGACCCAAACGAGCCTGCCCCCCATGTCAAGTCACAACATACTCCTATATTTGCACAGATTTACCACCCACAGCACGCACCTGCAGCACAGACCCAAACGAGCCTGCCCGCCTGCCCCCCATGTCCCACAGCAGCAGGTCCCCCCCTCGTGTGCCTGTCACCAGTGACTCCACACCCACAAAGCACGCAGATAGCACGTCTCCGACCTGTGGGTGGTGCACATGTGTGTGCTTGTGAGTGTGTGTGTGTGTGTATTTACTGTCACCAATGACCCCAAAATCACAACACAGCGCGCCCTTCCAAAATCGGTGTTGTGTGCGTGCACGTGTATGTATGTGTTTGTATGTGTGTGCGTGTGCGTGTGCTGGTTTACAAGTGCGCACTGGCGCTAGAAATTTGCATTTGCACTGACACAAGCTCGTGTGTCTTCAGCCTGTGAATGCCAGTGGAATTTAGGCGAGGCATCCATCCCAGGTATGGATCTTATTGTATGCTTCGCCAATCTAAACGAGAATTATGAGAACTACACAGAACGAGAATTGTGACTAAACGTATCCCGTGTGTTTGTCCATATCAGCATGCACATGTGCTGGACTTGACTGGCTAAACTCAAAAGCTTTCTGTTTTCTATTTGCTTGATGAAACACAGGAAGTGCCACTGGCCAGCATCTTGACCAAAATTTCTACACGTAACTACGCGCCCATGGAATCCAATATTTATGCATTCCTGCGCCTCACCTGGGCACTGCCAAAACGGCCCATCTTGGAGTTGTAGATCTCTTTGCCTTTCTGTGAACAAATGTAAAAAAAGCAAGCATGAGCACCTGCTGACTATTTCAAAAGGTGTCCCAAAAAAGGTCGCCTTGACCTTACACACACACACAAGCATGAGTGCCCACACAATCACACACAATCAGACTAACACACAAGAAATAAGACATGCGGACCAAGTCGACGAACCAGTTTGACGACACGCACACTCACGTGTGCTCACTCCAGCCTGCACCACACACTCACAGAGTCAAGATCGAGGGTCCAGATCTTAAGGTGCTTCAGCCCGTATGTGACAAACATGCCAGGACGGATGACCTGCTCTCCATCTTTGTTGTGACACCGCTGGAAATTGTTCCAGGCCACACCGTACACCTGCAGGATTGAGTAGGGCTTCAGGGTTTGCGCATGGGGCAAGACTGCAGCGTGGTGAGTGATCAACGAGCATGATCTGCCCCCAGCCTTAAAGTGGCACTGCTGCAATTGATTTCAGGCCACACCAGCCATAATGGCGGTCAATGGCTTTGTGGTGATGCTTTTGTAGCTCAATCTGTCTTTTGCCCAAGCAAGCTCACGGGCACTTGATCTTCGTGTTGGAGTAACTGAGGAAAAGCGCATCCATAAGCGAGCGAGCAGCAAGCTCGTTATCCTCATTACGATAGGATCTGAAAAGGGCTCATTTGGTGCCCTCCTCCAGTTGAAATATGAGAAGCATAAATGCGACGTGCAGCTCTATGGTGCACATAATGCTCTTATCGCAAAAGAGGGCAATGCGCGCTTTTATTGCAGAATAGGACAATGCGTGCTTTTTGTGTGGTGCTTGACCTTTGAAGGTGGATGTGGAGCGACGGTGGCAGGACAGATGTGTGTTTTGCCGGGTCACAAATGGGGTTTGGAGTGACAATAGCAGGACAGATGTGTGCTTTGCCGGGTCACAAATGAGGACACGGGTGTGAATTGAGGTGCAGTGCGGGATCAGCGACATTGCAGCGGGCTAGTCGTCTTGCGTGTAAAGATCACTTACATAGAGGAGTCCCAGTGACACAAGTGCACGTACACACTTGCACACCTGTACACACACACACACGGACACACACACACACACACACACACACGCACACACGGACACACACACACACACAAACACACACCTGGGGTGGCTGTCCATTGTGGCCTGTGTTGGTGTAGATGAGGTGTTTGGATCGCCAGTGGTACACATACACGGTGTGCTTGTTATCGCCGGTGACCACCACCAAGCGTTTGCCATCACCCGAAAATCCCATGGCCACGATGTACCTGACAAACATCAAATCAGGGGAAAGGTGCTTGCTGATTTAAACTGCCTCCAATGAAATATGGGTCGGGAAGATTCCGCGACGGCACATAATAAGATGTGTGAATAAACATTGCAGAGTGATTAGGCTGGAGGCTGGGAATACGGTTGTGAGGAATGATTAGACACAACTTGGGTAGCGCGAAAAAATCAGACGATGTTTGGAGGGTTAAGGTTGGGCATGCCAGGTCGTGCCTGCTGCAAGATGGGATCTGGACATGCTAGCTCAAGCAGAATAACTAGCACCTGTTTGCAAGCGTAGCGGACAAACTTGTTGGTGTGTGTGTATGTATATGTGCGAAAAAAAGAGCACCATCTGTTTGCAAGCGCGTAGCGGACGAACTAGTTGGTGTGTGTGTTTGCATGTGTGTGAAACAAAGAGCACCTTCTGTTTGCAAGCGCGTAGCGGAAAACTACAGCAGTGAGAAAGAGCTGTTTATAAAATGGAGGGTATAATGTGCTGCGTGGCATGGTGGTCTGCAACATAGCAAAGGCAAGGCAAGGAGGATGGACATTAGTTGGTAATTGAATCCCAGCCTTGTGTAATGACACTCTAGTACGGCCTCCTGAGATCTATCTTAATTGCTCAATACTTCAGTGCTGATCAATGCAAGGCTATAGGGCTCTATAGAGTTGGTTCAATTATGTTAAAACACAACCATTTAGGATGCACTGTAAACACGTAATAATAACACATCCGTGTGAGGACTGTGCATATGATTTGCACAGTGCTACTTGAACCTGTGCCAAAAGGAAGGCCAGCGAACCCGGCCCAAAGTGAGGTTGGTCATTGTGGCACCAGGAAGAAGAAGGATTGCTGCTCACCTGCTGGAAGCACCATCAGATGGAAAGTTGATCCTAGTGATGATGGACAGCACGTCCTTTGTGTCCCACACACACAGAAAGGGGTCTTCGTAGCTCCCGTCTAAGGCAGAAGCCACTTGTCCTGCACCCGGACAAACAAGGAGAAGCAAATTGATAAATGCTCCATCACAGCATCAGGAGGTTCCTGGTCTATCGTTTGCTGTGTGTTTTTGCTGTGATGGCAGGCAATTGTTTGTGCAAGGAAAGAATGTAACTGCAGCGTTAACCAATCCCAAAAGGATGAGGACCTGGGTGTGGATTGACCAGCTGTTGCTATCATAATATCATAATACATGGAGGAAGGGGGTGTGGAAGAGGCGGATGCCTTCAGGACAGCCTCCGACCTAGCATGCCACACAAGCAGCTCCCGCACGCCAATCAACTGAAAAATACGGAAAAACACGAAAAGGCAGACTATAGAAGTGCGTACCCGTGGCCACGATGGAGCGCTTGGGGTGCAGTGCCATACACTTTATGTCATCATTGTGGCCCTGAAACGTTGCGTGTCGTAAGTGGTGTGGTTTAGTAGGGCGGGTAGGAGCCTTTTACGTACGGCCATTCTGGCTGGAAGACCTCCAAATACATAGCCAAATGGTAAGTACTTCTACTTCTGGCCAGCCCTGGGTGTAATTCATCTGGTGCAACCACATATTTTCAGGGGCATGGGTACGTGAACATACGGCACTTGGTGAATGGTGAATGCGAATGGTTAACACGGTGAAATGCGTTGTTATGGATTTTAAACAAAGCAGGTGCAGTTATTCACGTCAGCAACTTCCTGCTGTCGGACTTACATGGAAAAACTGTTGGGTGTGTGTCTCAGGGTCGTATACGATGCCCACTGCTGCAACGTAGTACACGATCTTGTTGTCTGCTGTCCAGAACAGGTTATTCGTGGTGTTCAGCTTGCCTGCGTACCCGTACACAAACTCCAACTGCAGGCCCGCCTGTGGAAGGTTCGTGCACGTGTTGAGCTGGTTTGTGTCATTGCATGTGGTGTTCAGCTTTCCTGCAATCCGTGCAATTATTTTTTGCCTTTTAAAATGACAAAGCGATAGGCAAGGACAGTGGTGATTTTGCTACTCAGGGCACGTCTCACACAAGCATACGCTGTATGTTGAATTACAAGCTAGCATCTGGTGCACTACACACGACTCAGTTGCTCTATTTGATTAAAATGACATACCAAGCTGGCTTGCTCATGCCACCCCCCCCTCTGTGCTTCACCAACACACACACACACACACACACACACACACACACACACGCACACGCGCACACAAAAGCACAGCATAAACACTCACCTTTGGTTTCTGTGCAGAGCGCAAAGCGAGAGAGCCGTCCCAGTTGGTGGGAGGGAACACAGGCTTGTGGCAGTGGGGGTAACGTATTTTGCCACGGAACGCACCGTCCATGCCTGGCTTGTACTGTCCCTGCAAATCAAATATTGTGCCAGCACTGCTTCATATTTGTTTGTTTGTTTGTTTGTGTGTGTGTGTGTGTGTGTGTGTGTGTGTGTGTGAGTGTGTGTGTGTGTGAGGGTAGACTGGTATGTACTTTGTGTTGTGTGTGGACATGTGTGAAGGGGGGGGGGGCCTGTGTGCTGTTCCCGTTTGGATGCGCACTTGCTTGTCAAATCAAAAGTGCGTGGCGGTTCATGCTACGAGTAGATGAGGGGTGGCTTGCGATGCAGCAGCATCAAACACACGAGAGGAGATCTGGACCACCACTTCTCAGGTTTAAGCCGCATACAGTGGCATACCTTACACAGTATTCATTTTTTTGTAAGCAACGTGCATTATCCATCTACATACCCATAAGCAGGGTATAATCTAATTTGTATCATACATGATTTAGCCTTGTATAATATCATTTGTATCATACATGAATTAGCCTTGTATAATATCATTTGTATCATACATAAATTAGTTTTGTATAATATCATTTGTATCATACATGAATTAGTTTTGTATAATATCATTTGTATCATACATGAATTAGTTTTGTATAATATCATTTGTATCATACCATGTTTTATGATATCATGGCAAGGGTTGGCCAGAGCCACATCTTTACACCATATTTAACTGCACACAAATAAATTTGGCCAGAATCGTACGTACACACTGTACATAACCCAGTTATGGCAATTTTTCAGCAAAAAGTACCGTATACCTACACTGTATAATTTGTGTATACGTGCATATACACGTATCGTTTTGGCCGCCTCTACACACGATCGTTTTGTCAGACGGATAACCTATTTATAAAATATATGGCCAACCCAAATCATGACCAAGGGCAATCGTAAGCTGCAGAGGCCAACAGTGTCTCAGCGCTCCAGGTCTGTTTCTTTTCCAAAACATCAAGCACTAGGCCATGGACCTAAATAATCTACGCTACACAATCTCAAGTGCTCAAACCACTCATTAATATCTATTTATCTACGCTTTGTGATCTTAAGGGGCCTCACCACACCTTCTGTTCAAATGATCTACGCTATGTGATCTCCAATGTTCTAACCATCACCTGTTTACTTACATAATTTACGCTACGTTATCCAAGCGTTGATACCGCACCTTCTGTTCGGGCTCGAGGGCAAGCATGCGGGCCTGAGAAGTCAGCAGCTTATTCGCAAACATGTCAAATGGCAGCAGACCCTGTGTGTGTTGATGTGTGTGTTTGTGTGTGTTTATGTATGTATATGTGTATGTGTATGTGTATGTGTGTCTACATGCAGGTGTTACATGTGAAAATACAGCAGCTTGGGCGCGCAATTTGTGTATACACCTTTTTATTTGCAAGGTCTAGCACCCTGGCACATAATGTATGTTCTGACTAGCCCAAGAATTACAAGTAATGCAATATCTAGGTTCGCAAGATGTTGTGCACATGCGCTTCTTCCTGCCTTGCCTCTCTCACTTGGGAATCATGACTGTTTTTTACAAACACGGCGTGCGTCTGCTCCTCAATGACATGCACGCAGAACTTTTTGAGCTAGCACCCAGGCACATTAAGGCTCTCTCACCTGGGAGTCATGGCCATACTTCACAAACATGGCGTGTGCCTGCTCCTCACTGACACGCACGCTGAACTTCTTGAACGCATGCCTGAACTGCCCGACGCTGCAGGCAGAGGACATCACACACACGTGTTGAAATCCCAGGCCAAGGGACGAAGCACACCAAAGTTCTTGTTGCAGGCTTGGGCGGTGCGTGGTCGATGTCAAAGAGTGATGTGCCTCAAACTTGAACAGAGATTAGCTTCAGACTGAGGAGGAAACGTGCTTGTTGTAGGTATGGGCAAGTGTGGGTGATTGCCTCATGCATCACAGTAGGTGAAGTTATGAGCATGAGAAGTGAGCATCAAAAATGATGACGATAGCAGCTCTAAAACTGCTTGATAGTCCACGCGTTTCTCATGTCAAGTGCTGCCTATGGCCTAAGACTCCCTTGCAAGCAGGATAGAACAAAAGGAACAAAAGGGTGGGTTCAAAGATCCCTTCAATTTGGAGGCTGATTGGCCTTGATTGGTGGGAGGGCCAGTGTTTTGTTGATAAAGAGGGTTTATGACTCGTGAATTTGATTAATAGAGAGAGAAAGAAAGAGAGAGAGAGAGAGAGAGAGAGAGAGAGAGAGAGAGAGAGAGAGAGAGAGAGAGAGAGAGAGAGAGAGAGAGAGAGAGAGAGAGAGAAAGAGAGAGAGAGAAAGCGTGCTACTAAGAAAAGAGGGATATGCATGGTGAAAAGGTGAAGGTGGGAGTAGGTTATAAGCTCCTTGCTAGACAAGCTACCAACACACTTGATCATCCCCACAGGGAGCAGGCTTAACGCTCATTACTAGAGGCACTACCGACACCTCACTTGATCAACCCTGGAGGGGAGTACTCGCCCACTGCCAGTGCACGCTGCTCTTCTCGACGAAACTGCCTGTGAAATCGCACAAAATGCAGGAACGCCCAACAGACAGGGAGAAGTGTGCGTGAATGGGGAGTCTCCTTCATTTAACAGCCAGAATTAGTGCACAATCGTTGAAAGATGGGGGAGTGTTTTCTTATAACAACCGCAAATGTGAAAAGATGTGGTCCACGACCAACCATCCCAATGATGGGCATGAAGGATGAGGGTGCCTCCTTGACAGACAGAAGATAGTTCGTAGTGCTACACAGACAATGTCAGGTGATATACATACGGGCAAATAGCGGAAGTTGGAAACAGCCAAAATAATACTGAAGCAGGCATTTCACTGCGCCTCCTTCACACACTTGAGATCTCAGGCCAATCAAGCTTGTTCGATACACCTTGCAGATTGTGTGTGTTTGAATGCGCGCACGTACGTTTAACCCCCTTTAACCCGTCCTGATATTATCTGGTAACCTTGGCAAATGCTAAATTGTAAGTTCACTTGCAAAATCACGTTATCTCTGGTACCTTGTCAATATCATGCGCTCGTCCTCGTTGAAGTTGGCCAGTGCTCCCAAGGCCGCACGCATCAAGGTTTCCAGATCTGCAGCCGATCAACATTGCCATGACAGTTAGCTTCTGTGCAACCATCTATTCTAGATCTGCAGTCAATCAACATTGCCATAACAGACGGCTTCTATAAAACTATCTATTTTTGATCTGCAGCCAATCAACATTGCCATGACAGTTGGCTTCTATGCAACATCACGGCTTCTATGCAACCATCTATTTTTGATCTGCAGCCAATCAACATTGCCATGACAGTTGGCTTCTATGCAACATCTATTTTGTGTCGGCACAAACAAACAATATTGATCTTTCGTACGGGGATGCATGGACTGGTGCATGAATGAAGGAGGATAAGTGGAGTAGTGATCCAGGCCGAGCTAAAAGCAGTCCAAAGGTGCTTGCACCATCCCGCCTTTCACCATCAACAACCAACACGCCGGAAGATAACCTCAGCCACGGTGCCTTACGTACCATTTAACGTGCTGAAGACAGCGCTGTCTGGGCTTTGGATTTGCGCGCTGCCATGTCGCTGGTAATGCTTCTTGGACCTGCATACGCGGTACCACATGTATTGCATGACATGTGCGCAGCTTTAAATCCTGAATGAAGCAATGATGGGACAGCTTGAAGAAAGCAACTTGAGTGCAACTGCTCGCAACTTTTACCTGTGTTTCCAGGAGGGAAACACTTATAAGATACAAAGACCTGTCAGCTGCGACTTGCCTCTTCTGTTGGGGCTGGCCACCAAGAGCTGCATTGGCAGTCACGTTGGGGCCTAGGCTGCGATTAGGAACGGCAGGCGCCCCCCAACGGTTAGAGGTCCAGTAGGTCGGCTCCACCCCTTGCCCTGTGTGTCCGCATATGTAATGTGCAATGTATTACCTTTTCAATATCTGTTGCGTAGCAGGCTTGCCACATCTAGGGTCTTGCGTTCACCTTTCTTACATGCTCGTGATCATTTTGTCATAAGGCTGGTCTAAGCCGCTCAGCATATATACACTACAGTCTATCTCTTCAATCATGCTCGTGATCACTTTTGCGTAAGCGTACACACACACTCTCTCTCTCTCTCACACACACACACATTACAGTATATATGCAAAAGAATACACAAGTGGTCAATTTGTACACACTGCATGCCCTGGTCAATGCCCAGGTAGACAAAAAACTATGACTTAGTCAACAGGAAATAAGGCTGACTTACCACCACCTGGGGGCACAATCGTACGCTTAATATCCAGTTTGGAAATAGGCGGTGGAGGCTCGAATCCACTGCACACGTTTCAAGAATGGAAAGTTATGAGTAAGGGGGATTTTTTCAATATCCTGGTGACATTATAGAACCCACCGCTTGCGTGCACCACCGGGTGGGGATGAGGGGTACACGCCATACTCGGGGGCAACCCGCTGTGGAGGAGAAGCTCCATAGGGCACACTTGCAGGGGGTGGAGCAACACCTCCAGCTGTGTGTGTGTGTGTGTGTGTGTGTGCGTGTGTGTGTGTGTGTGTGTGTGTGTGTGTGTGTGTGTGAGTGAGTGAGTGAGAGTGTGTGTGTGTGAGTGTGTGTGTGTGTGTGTGTGAGAGTAAGGAGTTTGAGGTGTGTGTGTGTGTGTGTGTGTGTGTGTGTGTGTGTGTGTGTGTGTGTGTGCGCGTGCGTGTGTGTGTGCGTGTGCGTGTGTGTGTATGTGTGTGTGTGTGCCAGCGTGTGTATGCGTGCATGCATGTGTGTATCTACTCATCCTTTGTAGCAGCTGTACCTGCTAGGAGTCCAGGGCGGGGCCGCTTTGAAGGGTTTTCCATCACCCTCCTGGTAATACAATCCCCAGAGACATTTTTAATTGATAATTCATGTCACCAAACTGTTTGGCCGTTGCGCTGCAAGCGTTGACTTTTGATTTTGACGGATAAAAATCCTATCGACTGTTTATAAACAAATGCTCAAACCATTTTGTTGTTCCTCTGTGAAGACAGATTTTAATTCTGATCCTCACTACGTGTTTCGAGCTGTGCTGCACCCGAGCAGCAGCCGTGTGGCGGCATCAACCAGCAGTGGGCTGGTAAAGCTGTATGATGTGCAGTCCGGGACGCAGCTCTCCCATCTTGGTGACCTGAGGGGTCACACGGACACAATCACAGATGTGGCTTTCGCGGCGGCTGACAACCCCAGCCTCGTGCACACGAGCTCCAAGGATGGAACAGTGAGGGGCTGGGATGTGCGCGCAGGCCAGGAAGTAGAGCAGTAAGTGAAAGGACCGTGTTTGCATGTGCGCATGTACATGCATATACGCGCGCACACACACACACACACACACACACACACACACACACACACACACACACACACACACACACACACAAGATAAGAATGCGTACACAGAAATACACATACGTGCTTACAAGCATGTAAGCGGCTCCTACTATCGAGTAATTGTTTTGAGGCACGAACTGACCGGCTGTGCACGAAAGTGCATCTGCACAGATAGGGAAGTCTAACTCATCATCTAAGATCTGCAAAGTAAGCTAAAAAGCATCACCTTTTGTGCTCCCATGCACTGTCCGATGCACTCACCTCATTCAAACAAAAATACCCATGAGTTAGTGGAACAAGGTACGAAGGGCCGCTGCACGCACCCTTCCCTCTGCAGGTTTTGTGCGCCTGACCAGGAGCTGCTGTGCTTTGGGCTGTTGGAGCATGTGGTCTCAGCTGGTGGCATGGGAGAGCTGCTATTCTGGGACCGCCGCACCAGGGCACAAGCCGCCAAGCTGGACGATACGCACATGGAGGAAGTCACGCAGGCAGGCACAAAGTCCTTTTAGGCTTGATCAAAGTCAGCTGTCTGCAGTAAATAATGTTACTTTTTTACACAATCATGCACGCGCACACATACACACACATGCACACATACGCACATACACGCACCCACTCACTCACGCACTTATACGACGATAATTTAGCGGGGAGCCAAGAAGGCCAATAGGTTTTACTAAGACGAAAGGTGGTGAAGCTTTTGTGTTTGCGGTATAAGTGCTTCTTACAGAAGCTGCACTCCCGTCCATTTGCAAGTCATGTGTAATGGGGAGAAGCACATTTCTAAGGGGATTATGGTTTAAACAAGCTACAACCTTCTTACCAGGTCATGCCTGTTATTTTTTGCAGGCAGTCTTGCGTAAGAGGGTGTGTATTTGCGCGGTTGATGGGTGGCGCTATGTGAAAAAACGTGTTAGGATAACTCCCTCGCTTGCTTGCTCTCTGTACGGCCTCCTGCATCTGTTCAGGATTTCTTTTCTTTTACTCTACAACACATTCCTTAAGACGCCACAGCTGCTTTTAACCCTGATAAGGGCAGCTAGGCGCCTCACTGGTGGCAGCGCCGGCTCATCAGGAACAACGATGTGTGTCCTGCTGTCCCGCTGCAGGTCCGTTTCCACCCCACTAGTCGATGCGTCGTCAGCGGTAGTATAGACGGTTTGGTGGCTGTGCACGACACATGCAAGCCCCTGACCAATGACGAGGCTTTTGTGGCGGCCATCAACGTAGGCACGAGTGTGGAAGAGCTGGGGACGTACGGAGTGCGGGACGAGCGTTTATGGGTATGTGTGTTGGGGGGTGTATGTTTAGCATGCTTGCATCTATTGTCGTTTGTGTGAGGGGCTGCTCTTTTGTTTGATGTGTGGATGCATATGTGAGTCAAGCTTGAGGATTGCCTGTTGCTGCGCCGCATGTGTGTAGGTGCTACTCCTGCCAGCAAAGGCTCATATATGTATGAAAATCACACGCACACATGCGTACACACACGCACACACGTACACGCATGCACACCACGTCCACTCATACACACATATACACGTCATATTCACACACATACACCCCACCACGTTCACACGCTTGCAACACACACGCACACACACACAACGCATAGGTCCGCACCGGCACGGAGACGCTGCACCTGTGGGAGTGGGGACGGGCAGCAACAGACAATGCCCCAGGAGGAGAGGGCGCGTTTGCCGAGTTTTTAGAAGCCCGCACCGCCGCCGCTGCTGCTGCTGCTGCTGCTGCGCCTGGATGTGCTGCTGCTCCTTTCGCAGAGGGGGTGGAGTACCTGGTGGGGTGCCATTATGATGTGCCATCGCAGCAGCTGATGCTCCTGGGGGGTTGTGAAGGGAGTGTGGGCTTCTGGCTGCTGGTTGAGCAGCAGGTAAGGAGGTGTCTGAGAGTGTCACGTATGCCGGGTAAAGTTACGTCGCTGGTGAAATATATATGCTTGGGTGGTTGCAAACCTGGCAGGGAGGCGTTCACAGTAGGAATTCATGCCTGTCTGGTCACGTCATGATGCTAATCAGGTGAATCTATCCTGGTGGCTGAGCAGCAGGAAGGAGGCTTAAAGTTGTCATGCCCCTCTCTCTCTCTCTCTCTCTCTCTCTCTCTCTCTCTCTGAGTGGCTTTGAAGGGGTGGCGCCAATGGCGTTAATTCGAACTCTAAGGAAAAGAGGCCACCGAGTGCGGTCTCAATGGTGAGAAGACACCAATCCTGTGACATTTAAACATCACTCATTGCATTGCTCGTTTTGCACGTGCGCAACCACATACACACACATACGCGCGCACACACACACACACACACACACACACACACACGCACATACACACAAACACTCACAGAGACATCTGCAGATCTGCAGCTACCATAACTGTGCCATCTGCAGCGCTACTGCATTAGAATCCCTCGTGTACCCACAAACATCTCCTTGCAATTGCTTGACAGTTGTGAACATTTTGGGACACACCCAGGTACACGGTCTTACATTTATATGCCCATGATGACATCCTGCACCAGCTTCAAGTTTGTTATCCCACAATGCCATGCACACGTTGCAGGCTACAATTCCTGAGGCAGGGGGTGTACTGACAGGGGCAGAGCTACGACCGCCCGTAATGATGCTGGAAGGTGCCCACACCGGCGTGGTGCGCTCAGTGCAGGTGAGGGGATGGGGCTGTTATTCTGCTTTGATGCAGTGTAGAGTGGCAAGTGTGTTGCGTGTGTACTTTGCCTCTGTGCAATTTGAATTAGTGTGGGTGTGGGTGTGGGTGTGGGTGTGGGTGCGTACGATTTGCTGTGATATGATTTGAAGTGGTGTGTGTTGCGTGTGTGCGTGTGTTATCTGTGGCTGTGAGGAAGGTGGTGGACTTGTGCTCCCAAGCATCGTACTTTTTGAGTACGTGCTGGTGCTGAATTTGGTGGTTGGCTGAGGGGTGGGAAGGACAGCCCGAACGTGGGAAGGATATTACGTAGGCAGCAGATGAAGCATGTCGGTCAAAATGCTTGCATCCATCAGCAGCTGTTGGCAGCTGTTTGAAGAAAATTGTTTGGGGCATTTAGCCTTTTGAGTCACTTCTCTTTCACGCAGGACAGACCAATGCCATACTTTCTAGGAACGATTGAAGCACTGTTTTTACGGTCAGCTAGACCAGTCTGCATTTTTGACTCCCTCTCGATGTGCTTGTTATATAACACACTCAGACATGCAAATACACACACTCAGACACATGAACACACACACACACACACACACCACACACACACACACACACACACACACACACACACATACACACATACACACATACACACATACACACACCCTGCAGTGCTATGGCTCACAACAAGGCCCAGCTTTCTGCCTGACCGGTAGTGAAGATGCCCAGGTTTGCCTGTGGTCTTTGAATCCTTCAACACCTCCAGGGCTCGCTGCCCACAATCAAGGGTCGGTGGCAGCTCATGGGGGAGGCGGAGAAGGGGGAACTGGCCAAAGACGCGGCAGAAGAGGAGGGGCGCGAGGCAAAGGGGGCAAAGGGGATGAGGGCCCTGGGCCTAGTTTAGATAAAGGACCTGATAAAGCAGGCCCTCCAAAGCGCATGTCGCCGTACTAAGTCCTCTGTTTTTGGTTTGGAGTAATTTTATATTTCACATATATTTCACGTGATATGTATGTTTAGATGTTTTCATCCTACGTCTTCTTTATATTCTTTCTCAAGGATAATTGTTAGCCTTGATTTTTACTCGACCTAAATTCTGATTGTGTGACTTTTTTGCCTGATTATCTTGGTTCTTGGAATATGAGTGAACGGCTTACAAGCGCCAGCCTGACGGAGTGGTTACAATAGGGAGTCCCCACCTGCCAGGTTGATTGGCTGATCGGCTGCTGACTGGTTACGGCCAGCCACAAATGTGTAAAAGAAAAAGGAAATCAAAACAAGCTGGGCGTGAATAAGGTTACATCGCTATGTATGACTCTGGGGGGCATCTGAGCGGAAGCTTGGAAAAAGCATGTAACTACACCTCAGGCTAGCTGAACAAAAGGGTCGTTGACTATGTCAGATCAAATTACCGGCACTGCAAAGAAAAGAAGAGTAAGGAAAAGATCGCAGATAGTGTAAACACTACCGGCAAGGATTAGGAAAGGATGTTGTTTTATTTATGTTCTGCACCACCCAATGGATGCAGAGACACACATCCCATACCTGGAGAATAAAAAGAAGAGGAGTTTTTCAGTGGGAGACAGGTGGTTGGGAGGCAGAAGCCTGCACACCACCAGGAGTATTGCTCATATATTTGTGGGGGTTGTATTCAATGTTTCGTCTCATCTGTATGATTTTTGTTGCAAAGTATAAGACTCAGCACAACAACCAAGAATGCTGTCACAGCATGGCCCCTAATGCTTCTACCAGTTCTCTGGCTTACGCATTGCGCTCTACACACACGTATGTATGTCTACTATTGCCACTCATATTTGATTGGCTCCCGCACTGCTGCTCCTTCCCGGAGCTGGGACACCACTGACTCAGACAGACCTCTCGGCCTCATTGTGGTTACACATTAATATGACTAAACAAACAAATAGAATCGGAGACCTTACAAGATACAGAGTCTCTTGAGGATCCCCTCTAATGGTACCACTTATAATGCTCACGTGTTGTCAATTGATTACAATCATTACCAAATCCTGATAAAGGTTATCAATAAGACTGGCACATCCAGCTTACTAAACAAGACACATAGAAACTCTCAACTGTATACGCTCCACATGTGTCAACCAAATAACTGCTTGTCTCACGATTTGTCGCCGCCAACGATTCAGCGTGACAGCCAAGTGCAGGAAAAGAATAACTAATAGAATACTATGGCAATAAAAACCACTCCCCAGTTTGATATAGGAAAAAAGCCACTTTGGTACCGAGAAAGTAAAGAATCTCCTACACCAGCATATAGAAAAGGCACAGTCAGGGGAGTCTAACAGAGTATTAGAAGGACAAAAGAGGTAACAAAGAGACTGGAGCAATCAGCAGGCTGCAGGAAAAAAAGTCGGGCCGCCAAAATTCTCCAAAAAAATGTACTAACAAAAAGAAGTATTTCATCTCAGCTCACAATCCTAAAGAGTGTGTACCTCGTTATAGACATGTTCACTAAGATACTGGTCACATATGCAAGAACTGCCTTTAAGCCACATTGTTGCCTTCACTTTCAATGCATGCGCACGCAAGCAAATCCTAATGATATTGCGCATAACCTGTTTTTCAAACCTCTTAGATTAGGGGGGTTGTTGTGCTGAGTCTTATGCTTTGCAGTGACGGTGATTTGATCTGACACAGAAAATATCTTAAGCGGTCAGTTTGTTGTCGTGCATGTGCGTCAGGGCGCACACATGTGCATGTTTAGGTTGCACACCAACTCAAACGTCTCCGTCCGAGAGTCTCCGTCCTGAGAGTCTCCGAACACCTTTCCTATGATTCAGATCCGCAGCAAATTTTTGCATCAAAATAGCGTGCCCAGTTTGAACAGCTCGTACACATGATGTAACCCAGAACCTGAGAAGTGCCTACCCATTACCGTGTCTCTCTCAAGCAACATCAATGTACATGCACGCACAGGTACTAGGCTTTGAACATGATTGGCTGGAAATGCATCCAAAACAAGATTTGTAATAAAGTGGCTCTTTCCACCTCGTTTCTCAAACAATAACAGGTATACCTCCAGCCATCCGACGCTGTGCTGATTGCTCCCACCTTTGCAAAGCAATAAAACAGCACACTTAAATGGAGGGGGGAGGGTTCTTCGGAGCAGCTGGAGGGAATCGATGAGACTGGGAGCACCCTAACAGCAGCATTGGTTATCAGTAGATCGCTCCACGTTCCCCAGACAGCACCAACCTAAAAATAACAGTAGACTTCAACGTGACATCCACCTGATTTAAATCTAGAGCTGTGATAATGCTCTACCTCAGAATCAAGTAAACGCCGCACAGGAACAGCACAAAGATCTCTGCAAAGCACAAATATCACTGCAACATGCACCAAGGAGTGTCCACTACTACTCTCCACACACGCCATCTTATTGGAAGTGGGTGGCACCATCTACGTCACTCACACTCTGCAGCTTTTCAAAGAACTGGGTATTGTTCTCAAAGAGTGAGGAAGCTTGCCTCGAGCTCTATGAGCGCTCCATCAATGACGCTGCTTAACTTGCCCATACCAGATGTGCCCTTTC
>Ga0307942_1000484_pt1:20000-27587 | contig 27587 bp, 32 predicted proteins | sample OrgLakmetagen175_FD_201846 | JGI IMG/M metagenome (GOLD analysis project Ga0307942, IMG submission 201846) | Saline water microbial communities from Organic Lake, Antarctica - #175 | ecosystem: Environmental > Aquatic > Non-marine Saline and Alkaline > Saline | place: Antarctica... | reverse complement strand
AACGTGCATCACACTTGCACACAGAACGTGCATCACACTTGCACACAGAACGTGCATCACACTTGCACACAGAACGTGCATCACACTTGCACACAGAACGTGCATCACACTTGCACACAGAACGTGCATCACACTTGCACACAGAACGTGCTGGAATTCATATCTGGAAATTGGGCCTGCGCACTCCCAGCTGCTTTTCTCCACAGCGGCCTCCTTCCGACAGTGGTGCGTGTCAGGGCAATAAAAGGAAATAAAAAACAGGATAAAATCGAATGATATAAGGATAGCGCAAATGGCACAGTCATTGCCTCCTTCCGACAGTGGTGTGTGTCAGGGCAACGAAAGCATTTTAGAACTAGGATAGAACAAATTATAAAAGGATTACGCAGATGGCACAGTCATTACCGGCCTCCTTCTGATAGTGGTGTGTGTCAGGGGAATAAAAGGATTTTACAAATAGGATGAAATAGAATAATACAAGGATTACGCAGATGGCACAGTCATTGCCTCCTTCCGACAGTGGTGTGTGTCAGGGGAACAAAAGGAATAATAAAACTCAGAAATGGCGCGGCCATTACCGGCCTCCTTCTGACAGGGGTGTGTGTCAGGGCAACAGAAGGGTTCATAGTAACTCAGATGGCGCATCATTGCCGGCACGCTTAGGAAGAGATGTGGTGTGTGTCCAGGCTGGGCTTGGAGGTGCGGTGCAAAATTGAGTAGTGAGTCTTATGAGTACTCATTCCCCAATCATACAATTGCGTAAACCATACACAGGCGTAGGTCTTGGTTAAATAGGGTTTCTGTGGGTTTGAAGGAGTGCTGTGCCCAAGATCGGAAATATTACATAATTGCATCATTGTTTCAATGCTGGGCATCCATAATTTCCTCGACGCACATACACAATCCCTTTTAAACGGGCTGTCAGCGCTCACTGTAATGATTTCATCGGCACACACACACACTCCCTTTTAACGGGCTGTCAGCGCTCACTGTAATAATTTCATCGGCACACACACACTCCCTTTTAACGGGCTGTCAGCGCTCACTGTAATGATTTCATTGGCACACACACACACACACTCCCTTTTAACGGGCTGTCAGCGCTCACTGTAATAATTTCATCGGCACACACACACTCCCTTTTAACGGGCTGTCAGCGCTCACTGTAATGATTTCATCGGCACACACACACACACTCCCTTTTAAACGGGCTGTCAGCGCTCACTGTAATAATTTCATTGGCACACACACACACTCCCTTTTAACGGGCTGTCAGCGCTCACTGTAATAATTTCATCGACACACACACACTCCCTTTTAAGCAGGCTGTCAGCACTCACTGTAATAATTTCATCGGCACACACACACTCCCTTTTTAGCGGGCTGTCAGCGCTCACTGTATCTAAACAGTAATGAACGGTGCAGCATCTTATGCAGCACCTGACCAGATCATATCTGGTTCAATCAACGTCTTCTTGCTGGTGTCATCAAATAGTGATCAATCAATGATCCAATCAATCAGCTAGTGTCAATCAATCAATGCCTTCTTGCTGGTGTCATCAAACAGTGATGCCCACCTGCGTGAAATTCATCCTTTTCTCCAGACAGAGCTCAAAACTGCCAGCAAAGCACGTTCCATTATCGACCTTCCGCACAAGGCCTGCTCCAAGCCTCCACGCTGATAGAGGAGTCATTTGGCCCTGCTGTGCCATATCAGCCCAGTCACCCACATGGCAGATATGTAAGCATTCCATCACAAACATCACTCAACAGATATTCACACAAGGCCTGCTCCAAGCCTCCACGCTGATAGAGGAGTCATTTGGCCCTGCTGTGCCATATCAGCCCAGTCACCCACATGGCAGATCTGCAAGCATTCCGTCACGAACATCACTCAACAGATATTCACACAAGGCCTGCTCCAAGCCTCCACGCTGATAGAGGAGTCATTTGGCCCTGCTGTGCTATATCAGCCCAGTCTCCCACATGGCAGATCTGTAAGCATTCCGTCACGAACATCACTCAACAGATTTTCACACAAGGCCTGCTCCAAGCCTCCACGCTGATAGAGGAGGCCTTTGGCCCTGCTGTGCTGACCATCCACGTCATTGCATCTGCTCTCGGAGCGGCCCTGCTGCAAACCCTGCTGCTGCCCTCCACGCACACCATCTCAGGACCAGGTGAGACAAAGAAGACGCTGTTAAGCCAAAAGTCAAGGCACACAAGTAAACATAGAATTATAGGAATAAAGCCAAAAGTCAAGGCACACAAGTAAACATAGAATCATAGGAATTGCAATCCCTGCTGATGCTGGACCAGCACATTAGCTTTAGACCTGGCGAAACGCACACCATCATTGAGTTGAAAGTCATGCTGTAAAAGTATGATCCACAGGCAAAGGAACATCAAGCCCCACACCGTGTGAGAAGCAGGCAAGCTTGCGCTCTACTGTTTCAGCCACCAAAGACTGAGTCAGAACACTCCTGTCTAGGTTCTCTTTTCTTTAGCCTTCAAATGCCTTCAAATGCCTTCAAATGCAACACTGGCTGCATTCGCACATGATGCCTAGGCCAAGTACCTCCTTCACCCATACGAGACCACAACAAGGCTTTTTGAATCGATAAAACACCAGAACCTCTAGGAAATTGTGAGAAAGCAACAGCAAGGGTCTCCAGTCCCCTCATTTCAAGAAGAAAGCTTGTTGGAACTAACAAGCGTCTTACAGCAACTCTCCAGTCTCGAAGCATGTTGTGCGGATGTGGTGTGGCGCCCCGTGCCGTGCTGCTTCCACATAAGTCATTGTTATTATTCACTCAAGGGTTGCATTTTAAACATACCTTCGCCTCTCACTCTGAGTACCATTGCACTGCAACCTGTTTGCGCTGTGTGTGTGTATGTGTGTGTGTGTGTTGTGTGTGTGCGTGTATGCTTGTGTATGTGTATGCGCTTGTGCGTGTGGTGTGTGGTGTGTGGTGTGTGCTCCAGCTTAGCAATAGACTGCCTGCATTCTTACAGGTTCTGTTCAAGTGCTCTAGTACATAAAAACACCTTCGCCTCCCACTCCTGCTCCCCCCTGCTTCCTTACAGGTTCTGTTAAGTGCTTCAGTACTTTAAAACACCTTTGCCTTCACTCTTGCTCCCACCCCCCTGCAGCTGTTGTATGCGGCCTCTATGCCGGTTTAGCCGTGCACCTGTCCCGCACACGCCATCTTGCCCAACAATTCATGGCTGCTCGTTCCGGCGCTGCCGGTAATCTGGACATCCCAGCTGATGGTGATTTGGGTGAGGAGGGGACTTTGGGTGACCCCAGTGCAATCAGCACACGCTGTGGGTACGGCTGTGGAGTGGCTGCCCTTCTTTTGGGCCTGTACCAGCCGTTGCTGGGCATTTGGTGAGTGGTCAACTTCGAATTTCAGAACAGGGACGTTCCAAGGTTGTGCAAGCAGAAAGAACCACCTTGATCGTTAGCTAATGGACTGCTTTATGGTTCAGTACCCCGCCCACGCTGTGGTGATGGCTGTGGGGTGGTTGCCCTCAAAATGAAGTATCAGCAGGGCTGGTCAGAACCGTATGCATACACCAAATGTAATTGTTACTTGGTGATTTTCCTGCCAATTATCTATGTGGTTCTGGCCACTTCTATGTTTTAGCCATTGCTAGGCATCAGGTGAATCTAAGGAAGGTTTGCTGCTATCATTTAGCAAAAACATGTCTGCATTGAAAATGGGGTCGTCTGAAATAGGGTAAGTTAGTGGCCACAAAATGGATACGTGCAATAGGTCAACTGCTGCAACTGCTATTGCTGGTGCACGAAACAATCGACCTTCACGTTAAATTTTATTAAAACAAGAGACAAGTGTGGGAGCGTCACTAGTCACTAGCGAAGCTGAGAAATTGACTATCACGCGTGCAACTTGTGCGTGTATATGCATGTGTGCGTGTGAGTTTGTGTGCGTGTGCGCGTGTATGCGTGCATGTATGTGTAAGTGTGCGTGTGCGCGCGTGTGTGTGCATGTGTATTTGTATGTGTGCCCGCGCGTCTGTGTGTGTGCGCATGTGTATGTGTGTGTGTGCGCCTGTGTGTGTACGCGCGCGCGGTTGTGTTTGTATGTGTGTGTGCATGCGTGTAAGTGTGTGTGTGCGTGTGTCGGTGTGTGTGCTTGTGTGTGACTTACTGCCCCACAGATGCTGCAGTGGTGTGCATGACGCTGTGCTGGAGCAGCCTTTGCTGAAATGGGCGTGAGGAAGTGCTGCTGCTGCTGTTCCCTGTTGAGAGGACAGGTGTGAGCATGGTGCCCGGGCTGGCCACGATGTCTGAACTCTGCTTCAACACGCGGTGCGCGGCAAGCACCTGCACCGTGCGCTCCATGCCCCGCGAGCATTCCAAGCCAACACAGACCGCATTCCTGAAGGGTCCAAGCAAACTTCCGCGTGTCATGAACGTCTGACTAAACTAAAAGTATATAATCCACCGAAATGAATTCTTGATTCTGCTTGCATGGTCAATCAGAACTTTGCAGCAGAACACAACCAAGGGCCCCTGACACAGAAACAGCGGCCAGGAAAGCGTGCTGATTGATTCTGCATCAGAAGGAAGTGGTTTGGGGGCCTGGCTGAGGAATTTTGGGCAGCTTCCTGAAGCTTCTAAACATAAGATTTGTTTATAAAACTTTACTCACAGCACCCCAGGGTCCCAGGATTTATCTGGCACGGTACGAGTTTTGGTTAGGAGCCTATGTCGAGTTTCAGCCCGTGGGGTGGCCTGGGTGGGCTTAGGGAGGCCTGTGTGAAGTGTGGTGGGAAGTAGACAACCCTAGGGGCTCACGCCCCCACAAGGGGGGCTGCGCCAAAAAGGGAAGAGACAAAATACGCTCGTCTCCTACGTAAATAAAGTTCAGATTTTTGTCTTAGCTTAAAGATATCCACCTCAACAGGGTGCAGAACAGGCTTTGGCTAATTCCTCTTCCGCTAAAACCCGGAGCAGCGCACTTATACCTGAGCAAAAGCTGCTGCTTGTGACTCATGCTGTACTGCTACCTTTATTGTACTGATATGATTGCAAAGGCAGCAGCATTCTGACATACCACTCCCCACGTTGATATATCAAGAAAGGAGAAGTGGTGCTGAATTGATTTTACATGCTGCAGAGAACGCTCTGGAGCTTTTGCTTTTTGTAGCAACACATTGTTAAAGGCATTCTCGAGATGTAAGATTAGGAATTTTTTTCCTGTGTGTTTCGTTACGCTTCCTGCACGGCATCCCTATCCTTGTGCTTTGTTGCTCTTCCTTCTATCTGCATGGTCTTCCTTCCTTGAGCTTAATCACTCCCTAACCTTGACCCAAACCCTAACCCCCTAGCTTATCCAATCCCTAACCCTCACCCTAACCCTAATCTTCCTTTTGCCTGCACAGTTTCTCTGTCCTTGTGCTCAGCCACTCTATGTTCCTTACGCCTGCACAGGGCCGTCATTGGTGGCATGCTTGGGGGCCTCCTAGCCGCGCTTTTGATGCCCTGGATCATGGCCGGCATGCAGAGTGTCCTGTTCATCACGCTGATGATAGTGCACAGAGCGTGGGGCTTTGGGCGCAGCTTGCCGCAGCAATTGCTAACAGGCGTGATTGGGTTGGGGCGAGGGATTTATCTGTTTGTGTTAGAGCTAGTGAAAACTGTGCGGCAGATTTGATGTCATGTATTACAAAGCGTCAGGTTATTGTGTAAGCCTGAAATGATCCTTGGACTTGGAATCAAGATCTCACCAAGACGTTGTGCGTTACATCTGGCAGAGCTGTAAGAAATGAACGAAAAAGAGCAGAAAAGGCGATCACGCAAACAGGAGGATGAAGAGCAAATGAGAGCAGAAAAATTGACCACGCAAACAGTGAAGCATCCGAAAAAGTAAAAAGAGAAAAAAACTACGCAGGCAGTGAAAAACGCACCCCACATTACATTAAGGAAGAAGAGCCACTTTAATACCGGGTACCATAAAATTCCTCTGCCAATAGGAAGGAAAAAAGATCAACTGGGATCAGGAGGGTTGCAGGCTTGACCTGAAGCCGTCTCCTGATGGGAGTTGATGATTGTCCTGGAAAGGGCATGTCTGATATGGGCAAGTTTGGCAGCGTAATTGACAGAATGAACATGAAGCTTGGAAGCAAGTTTCTTAACTCTTTGGGAATCAAGACCCAGCTCCTTAAAAGGCTCCAGCGTTGTTGTAAGTGCTGTTGTAAGCGTTGTTGTAATGGTGCTACTCACTCCCAGAAGGATGGTGTGGAGGGTACCGGAGGCTCCTTGAAGGATAGTGCAGAGGCCTTTGTACTGTTCCTGTGCGGCGCTCAGCTGGTTCTGCGGTTAGTGTCCTCACAGTACTTGATCTTGATGAGGTGAATGTCAAGTTGGATAAAACTGAGGTTGGATAAAACTGAGATCTTTGGGTCGGTGCTGTCTGGGGAAGGTGCGTGGATCTGCTGATGGCTGGTGGTGCTGTTGAGGTGCTCCTGGTCTCCCTCAGTTGCGTGCCCCCTGCCACTCCTAAAAACCCACCCCCCTTCATTACTAGTCTGCTTGGTGCTTTTTGGTTTTTGCGGAGATGGGAGCCAGTACAGCATCCAGGCGGCTGGAGGTAAATCTATTTTGGCTGAGAAGCGGGTAGGGCCACTTTGGTATAATCCTGGTTTGTTCAGCTGTATTGGGAACCTAAAATTATTGCATAGCCAGCCGTTCGCTGCTACCTATATCCATGCAGACAAAGCATAATCTTAAGGAGCCTGTCTTGCTGAGGGCTTTGAAGATCATGCTGCAGGCTAAGTTATGTCTCTCAGTGATCGTATGTGTTGGCATCCAGAAAAGATATGCAGGGCACTGTCTAGTTCAGGGCAGAGGGGGCAAGCTAGGCTTGTTGAGTGCTTTAACCACACCGCATGCTTTTGGTTGTACAGGGTTCCTGTTCTGTACTTCATAATGATGCACTTGGTTATAACAGGGACATAGGATGTTGTTAGGTAAGCGTTGCTAGCGGCTCCATTGGCAGTGCCATTTTTGATAAGGGTCTGGTAGTAGTCATGGTAGTTTGCTATGGTATTGGCATCTCCTAGTATGTGGAGGGGGTGCATGTGTGCTTGCAAGGCGTCATGGTAATTGGATAGGCACCAGAGCCTTAAGGTGGGTGACTGGGCTGTGTTTGGGTGATTTCGTCTGTTACGGTGTTCTTCATATTCTTTTGCAAGCCAGTAGATATTGTCGAAGGGATTTTCCTCAGGGCTAGCTGTTTTGATAGAGGTATCCGCAATGCCAGAGTAGGTTGTGTTTGATTTTCTAGCAAGAGCGTCAGCATATTCATTGCTTATAATACCTGTGTGGGATTTGACTCTGTGGAAATGAATGGGCGATGGTGACTGGTGGATTGCTTTGTTGGCAATGGATTGGAGGACATCAGGATTGGAGGACCTGGATGTAGTTGCGGTGGAGCGAGGTTTGGGTGTGAGAGCTGCTCTTTACTTTGGTGCATTGAGGTTGGGCTATCTGTGGCTATATGGCTGTATGAGAGTATCCGTGAATGATTGCGGCTGCTATAGCTGCTAGCTCTGCAC
>Ga0307942_1000484_pt1:0-17500 | contig 27587 bp, 32 predicted proteins | sample OrgLakmetagen175_FD_201846 | JGI IMG/M metagenome (GOLD analysis project Ga0307942, IMG submission 201846) | Saline water microbial communities from Organic Lake, Antarctica - #175 | ecosystem: Environmental > Aquatic > Non-marine Saline and Alkaline > Saline | place: Antarctica: Organic... | reverse complement strand
AATAAATTGTGATTTTGTACATCAAATACCAGGGCCACATGTACACAACACCCTGTCGTGTTCATCAGGCACCAACTCCTTGTGTCCTATGACCACTCCCGTATATAAAAACGCATTAATGTGTGCAGGTGCGGGGGTTAAAGTACGAGGAGGCCATTTCGCAGTGCAAGATACGGCCCCAGAAGGCAGGCGTGTACTTGCAGCAGGTACGTGTGTACGGCAGCGGTTGGGTTGGCCTAAATGCTGCATACTTTTTCATTAGGACACAGTGTGTTTCCTTGTTTTAGTATTTTTATGTGCCATTGCTCACGATGTGGCTTCAACAAAAATGCATTAAATCGCTACAGAGATACATGCTCCATTGCACAAGGTCAGGGCTGGTCAGAGCCATACTGCGTATGTATTCAGGGTGTTTCTATGGTCGTTTAAGCAGGAGCATTTCCATACGTACGTACGGTCATGTTTGGTATGAACATACGTTTCTGGCCAACCCTACACAATGTGGTGTAAATACCATGCAATTAATAATCAATGGCCTCTATTATCAGCAACGGAGGAATGCTGCTTATCGACTATGTGTGGTAATCTTAGCCCTGAATCTTTCATACACATACACGGCGTAGCGAGTATGCAGTTTGCTTTCTTTTTGGGAAGCTTCACCTCTGCTTGTTTAACATGCACATGTGAAAATGGCGATGCCCATTACCATTGGAATGTGCCTCCTTGGCCGATCGCCATAGATGGTAACCTGCGCATATCAAAGTAAGGCCTTGCTGCTTAATGTTGTTGGGTTCACTTTACATTCGTGGCATGCTATTTTTGCAACAGGTGCTAGAGGAGGCTATGAAAGATGCCAAGCTCAAGGGTCTCCCGTTAAACTTGGTTGTTGGTGAGTGCCAAGTGCAACCCTGTTCAATGTAAACACTGTTGTTGTGTGATGTCAATTTTTGAACTCAGACATGTTCTACTTTGTATTTGGGGGTTGTTCAACGTCGCAATTTCATTCGTGCTCATCCTCATTTCAATTTGTGCGTCTGCTCAATTGCCCTGCTCCTATAAAACCTATTAAAAACAGCAGCGAGCAGTTTCTACGTGTATCACTTTAATACTCAATCTACCACCTTCATGCGTACACAATAACAAAATTAAAGGGTTGCCTCTCAGTCAGGATAGCCATGCCCCACCCAAAAAGGGGGAATTGATGCCCCTTTCCTGAATTGCACATCTGAGGTCACCCAATGGTTTTTATACATAAATGTAACACTTCTGCATAACATAATGAGTTTGGGGTCAAGGGTGAGAGTGGGGGGCTGGATTTGTGCCATTTCCCTGCCAAAAAGGTGGTATGGGTGTAGAAATGCGGGTCTTGGTCCGAATTTCACCAATTATTTTATTCATAGATAGGTATAGGGTAAACCATACCCATCAAAGCAAAAAAAAAGGGGGTAAAAAATTTGCCCCTAAAGGACTTAGTGCGTGGGCCTGTTTGCTGGGCAAAAATGGTGCATTTCTGGAAACCCCAGAAACACGCTTTCTGGCCATCTTCTGAGTGTCGGGAACCCTTCAGTATGCTCCCAAGGCACACCTTGTCAAGTTTTATGGTCTGAAATGCTGGGGCTGGGCCGTGGTGGCAGCGACAGATGAGGTGAATCCAAATCCATGCAATATTCACACAGGTCTCAAACGGTCTCAAACATTTGTTTCAGTGGGACCAGCTAATAGTGTGCCAAACACACTCAAAGTCTGTGCAGCCTCACCTGCAGACTTTGCTCAGCCCCAGCTGTTGAACGGTAGCACTGCATAGTTTAATAGTTTCATAAATATGTAATTCATCGCAAAAATCGATTTGCCCCGACTTGGGCTGTGCACTTTTCCCATAGCTTCGCCAATTCCCCTGCCAAAAGGGGGTCCAAAACCGGACCTTGACCCCAGACCCCCGGACCTTCACCGAAATGTCCCCAATATTATTGCAAACACCCCTGGCAAGTTGCTGGCACCAGAGGGGAGCTTTTGAAAATTCATTTTATGGCAGGGATTTCCACCCTGCCCACCTGGGCACCTCCCGCCACAAACTGAGTATGCAGAGATGCTCAGTTAGGTCCAGCTCAAGGTCCTACATACTCAGAATTGGGTGGGAGCTTTGGAGCAAGAACTCTCACAGGAATGGCTCACCTGACTCTCAGCAACACACACACACACACTCATACACGCACTTCCCCCCACTGGCACCTAATTCCTCCACCTCAACAGCATACACACATGTACGCCCCCTTCTGACTCCCAATCACCCCTTTCTTGTCCTTCCACAGACGAGTGCTATGCGACCAAGGGGAGTTTTATAAAGAATGTACTCTACCATGCCAAGGGCAGAGGAAGCTTCACGAAAAGCAGGCGCTCCCATGTCAAGGTACGGCTTACATTTCTAATGCTGTCAACTGTGACGTGTCATCTACACACCTTCATTTTTTGGTGAAGTGGAATAATTCGTCGGCTTCACAAAAGGGCACAAGAAAGGGAGTCTGTGACACTGATTAGATGGAGGACATGTTCGTACATTTACGGGTGGGCACTACACATCAAATGTCTGAGTATCGACAAAGAACAAGTCAAAATTTCCTCCCTTGGAAGAAACACCACCCTTTTCATGTCTAGGTGTTCTGGAGAGGTGTGAAAAAGAAATGTGGCCCTTATTTTTTTCACTTGGGTCACTGTTTGTTCAGTCAGTGGAGATGCTTACAAAGTTTGTGTTAGGACAGGACAAGGTTGCCCATATCTGTTTCCCACCCAGCCAAAAATATCTGATAATCTTGCAACCTCCCCCCTTGGCACTTGCCTTGGGATATCTCGCCGGTATTGTGAGCGCCTCTTCCCTGGTAGTTTAGAGCAACAGGTAGGTTGGCCAGAACCATATGTATACGGTGTATATATGTATACCTATATGGTATTTTTGGCAGGGAAATCACCAAACATACGGCCATACACGGTGTATATATACGGTTGTGGCCAACCCTAGCAATAGGCCTTTTGATCTTAGATGACAAGGAACAAGAACGAGATTGGGGCATCCACCCCATTTAAATTCATGGTTGCCATTAAATATATCGAGGAACTATCATAGTATCATAGCACATCGTGTCATTGGCGTCGTGAGCGCCTCCCTCCTCGTTGCTGTCCTCGGGGCACGTGTCCTCGCAGCAGCATCCCAGAGTTAAATCAATGCATTCACTTGTGCAATGATTTACTGCCAGCTAGGCTTGAAGGGGGCCGTAATAAGCCCACATACTATTTTCTCTTCACCGGGAGGGGCCCACAGAGGCCTCTGCCAAGGCGTAACCAAAAGTGTAGAGTAGCTGCTGTGTCTTCTCCAAGGGTTTCAGGAAAAGAGGCTGCTTTCTGCTCCTTTCCCCAGCTTGAGAAGTGCGCCTTCAGCGGTCTTGTTTCTAGTCAAATTGAGAGCTCAAATCTGTCTCTCAGTTTTCCACCAGCCACAATATATCCATGGGCTCAGGTTAAAAGTATAAAGGTACAACTGCCTGATAAGCCCTGCATTCTGCTTCAACACCCAATTTAGCCGTGCGAGGTGACGGGTAATCTCAAAGATGCCTTATACCCGCACTTCTCGATTTTGACAGCCAGGGCTTGGCACATCCCTCATTTGTGGAAAATCCAGTTTAAAACTCTCGCAAGCGGTGAAGGCTCATTGCTGGTGGTGGTGGGTCTGTTGGTCAAACTAATATTTCCATGTGGGTGAAAGAACAGTTAGCTGCCTTGTCTGGTCAAAGCTATTAGTTGCTTGGCTCCTGGCTACAAAGCCCACCACGGAAGCTGCAGCTGCATTGAACATTAGTTGCTCCACATACATTTTATAAAGTGAAATAATCTCACTCATTATTAAGAGAGAGCCTCACATGAGTACGAATGGTTAGAGCCGTACGATTCCTCCGTACATCAGAGTCCATAATGTTTCACTTCACGCAACACGATGTATGCGGATGTGAACTGTACTGGCAAACCACACACAAAACTGCATCTTCATGAGTTCTGCTGACTCCCACCTTCGACTGATAGTCTGCTTGGCCAGGATTGTAATTTTTGCACGATGTTTTCCCTACACATCTTGCAATCAATTGGCTCTTTCATCTCACCTTCCTTTTTTTGGCAGGTCATCCTCCGGCCCCTGCCTACCCCTTACCGAGATTTCTCTTCCAGGAAGACGCCCCTGTATTCGCAGAAACAAACACTCCCTTCTCCACGTAACTTCAATCCACGCAAAGAGTTTTGAGGCCAAGAACTACTGGCAAACCATCTTGAGTACTTACTACTTAAGTACACTTAAATGCGTATGCTTCTCCTTATATTTTGCACCCCCTGGCTGACTTACAGTGTATCGTATATAGCTATATATCTATAGATGTAAGTGTGAGTTGATGGGGAAGGGTGTTACAAAGGGGGATGCTGGTAGCCAGACATGTGAAAAATGTGCAGAGAATGTGCAGAGAATGTGCAGGTTTGTGGGGCAGTAAGCTCTCGCTGGATGCGGCCTATGATAAATTATCCGACGGGTCGATCACGGAGTGCCTGCAAAATAATTTCACTTGATTTGGATAAAAAACACAGTTAGGAAAAACAACATTAATTTCTGGCCAGGAGCATGATAAGATTTAAATAAGAACAAAATGAACGAATGAAGTTTTTCAGTGCGTTGCTCCCGCGTAACCACAAAGTCTCTCTCGAAAAGTCTCAACAACAACTTGATGAGAACTTCGTCGACGAAGACTCATTTTGGAGGAAGGGGGATTCAGAGAGCGCTTCCCCACCTGCATCCTCGGAAAACAGCTACATCCACCTTCCCTCGCCCCATTGCAGGAGGTCTCGAGGTATGCTGCATGCCTGTGCTGAGGTGATTTTCTGTTGCCCCTAGTTTTGAGGCTTGAGACTGAAGAGCTGCGCAATTTCTGATAATCATGTGTCACATGCCCAACCTGAAACTCGCACAGGTCAGAAATGCCCTCCATACGGGGCAAAAAGCTTGATGGGACATGTGAGTATGCTGGGTCGGCAGCCATGGCATTGAATATTAGCGTTCTGTGCATGTGTGCTCCTCATCTTAATGGAGCAGTAACATTCCAAATACTTCTTAGCTGCTTACAAAACGTAAACCTTCATTCTGGCAGTGATGCAAATGTTGATCACAATTGGATGCCATTCATCAAGCTGCACAAATGCCTGCAGCGCCTAGCACAAGAGGATGCATGGTCGCACATGCCAGAGCTGGTGTGGATAGGGCTCCCAGATGCCTCCTCTCTCCCTCAGGATCAGGACCAGCAACTACAGATACCCCCACGCTCTAGCAGCAGCAATGGCGGCAGTGGTGCCACTGGCACGCAGCACAGCGCTTTGAAAACCTCATGGCAAGAAACACCCCCCCTCTCACACGTAAACGGCAGCGATAGCACCACCACCCAGCATCCAGCATCACCTCCGAAACAGTCCATCTCCCCCTCTCTCTCCTCTGCTCAAGCTCGCCCCTCCCTCCAACCACCCTCCTTCGCCTCAAACTTCAGCGTGAGAATGGGCCTCAAAGTCCCTTTGTTGCAGAAGAGCTTGAGTGGTTCAAGGGCAGCAGCAGCAGCAGCAGCTGCTGCTCCTCCTCCTCCTCCACCAGGCTGTATGCCTGTCCACTATTTTGCTGTGTGAGTGGGTTACTTACTTTTTGCTGTGCAAGTGTGGTGTCCACTTTTTTGCTTTACAAGTGTGGCAGCACAAATGAGTGAGTGTACGTGAGGTCTGTCTGTCACTGATGCTGGAAATCCTCAGGGCACACTACATGTTCATTGTTTGCTGACTGCGTGTGTGTGTGTTTGTGTGTGCATCTGAGTGTGTGCATGTGAGTGTGTGCGTGTCTGTGTATGTTTGTGCGCGTGTGTGTGTATGTGTGTGTGTGTGTGTGTGTGTGTGTGTGTGTGTGCGCGCGCGTGAGAGAGTGTACGTGGAATTGTGTTTGTGAGTGTGCATGTATTGTGCTGCTGCGTAATTGGTTACAATTGCTTGTCTTCAGACAACTTGTGCACCCCTCAGGCCGCTCAATGGCAGGTCAATCCCCTTCCTTTGCTCCTACCCCCTCCACTTCAGCTCATCAACATGCAATCCCCTGCACTGTTCATCATCGGCACCACCTTTTAGTGCTGCTCCCTTTTTCAGATGCTCGACTCTGTTGTCCGTTTTAATATGCCCTCTGCTGCTCCTCTGTGTACATGCATCCATCCCTTTCGGACATAACTGTCCCACCGTTTTTTTTCCCCTTCCTCTTTGGATCTTTGACTGTGGCACAACAGCACTTGCACTTGCGCGCATGCACAGACACACATTCATACAAATTAAAGCACACACACACATACACATACACATGCGCATATATGAAATCACACACACAGCTTTGACGGCCATGGTAGCGATGCTGTAGCCAAACACTGCCTACGCATACATAAAACCACACACATATACACACACGCACACAGCTTTGACGGCCACGGTGACAATGCTGTAGCCAAACACTGCCTACGCATACATAAAACCACACACACATACACACACGCACACAGCTTTGACGGCCACGGTGGCGATGCCGTAGCCAAACACTGCCTACGCATACATAAAACCACACACACATACACACACGCACACAGCTTTGACGGCCACGGTGGCGATGCTGTAGCCAAACACTGCCGCAAGCAGCTGCACACAAACCTCAAGGTAATCTTTGAGAAGGCCTGGGCGGAGGCCTCCGCCGAGGATTCGAAGGAGAAGCAGCGGCTAAGTCAGCTAAGCCAAACACAGAGCAGCAGCCAGCACCAAAGATTAGAGCAACCACCCCAGCAGCAGCAGCAGCAGCAGCAGCAGCAGGAGCAGGAGCAGGAGCAGCAGGAGCGGCCACAAAAGGGGGGCAAGCAGCCATTGCCAGAGCAGCAACCAGGGGATCAACACGCACAACAGGTGCAGCAAGGCGAGCACACACCGCAGATAGAAGTGCAGCAAGGCGAGCTCAAGCAAAAAGAGGTGCAGCAAGGCAAGCTCAAGCAGCAGGTAGAGGTGCAGCAAGAAAGGCAGCAACCTGGGGCACTGAGGCACGACCTACAGCTGTCAGACCAGCAGCAAGAGCAGGAGCAACACTTGAGTGATGGCCCACTCCAGCAGCAGCAGCAGCAGCAGCAGCAGGTTGAGCAGCAGAGGGACCAAACACAGCAGCAGGAAGAGCGACAAAATCGAATAGAGCAGCAGCAGCAGCAGCTGCAGCTGCAGCTGCAGGAAGAGCAACAGCAGGGCTCATCAGCGCATACCCTCCCAGTGTCTGCCATAATCAGCAATGCAGCAGATGTGCAGGTGAGTGCGTGGGCTTTGGCGCTTGTAGAGCAACAGCAAGGCTCATTTGTAGGATTGGCCAGAACGTATATGTATACACCATATATGACGGTATATTTGGTGACTTCCCTGCCAAAAACACCGTATATACACCGTATGTATAGGGTTCTGGCCAACCCTACTCATTTGCGCATACCCTCCCAGTGTCTGCCGTAAGAAGCGATGCGGCAGATGTGCAGGTGAATGCGTGGGCTTCGGCGCTTGTTAGTGGAGTAAGCTGCAAATGGATGATGCATGAGCAAGGCATGCGCAAGAGCGATAAAGAGAGGAGTTGTTGTAGAGAAAGGTTGCCGTGTCAAAATGTGGCTGGGATCCAGGATGCCAAGCACTGAGCGAACCCTGCTCTTATAAGACATATTGCTTGAGTCCTTGAAGCAGATTTGTGGACGTGAGGCGGTCCTCTGTTGCTTGGGCACCAAGGTAGCACAGATGTGTACACACACACACACACACACACACACACTCACAGACACACATACACACATGCATGCGCACACACAAACATGCACACACACACGCAGGGCAAGCCTTTCGCTGCGCACCCTGCTTCTGTGCCAGTGGTGGATGTAGACTCTGCAAAGACGACGGAGGCCGATGTTCTTGAGGCAGAGTTACCCCAAGTGGGCACACCCACAGACAAAAGCAAAGCAGCGGCAGCAGCAGCAGCGCACTCCTCCCACCCGAGCCGGCCCCCCCCTTTGCCTCCTGCCACAACTTTGGTCACCCAGTCGTCTTCAACCTCACTTTCTCCTGTGCCAGATACCGCAGGCACTGCACACGCACTATTGGTAAGGGATAGGGTCACACGTCGAAAAGGAATGGGATCTCACGTCGGTAAGGAATGGTCACACATCCATCAGAAGTGGAAAAGTATGGAATAGAAGTGGAAAATATGGAATATAAGTGGAAAATATGGAATATAAGTAGAAAAATCAATAATACAAATAATAATAAATATTCCATATTTTTTCCTTGATGATTTGATGATTTGATGATTGTAGAGAAATAGATCAGGAATAGGCTGCACTGGCAGTGTCAGCAGTAAGCACATTCAGCGTGATAAAGTGAAGGAGGACCTAAGTGCTTTGTCCTTAAATTAATGAGGGGAGTGGTGTTTCGTTGCCTGTGTAGCTTTTCCTTTTTTCCCTCTTCACTTGAACAGTACCTTAAAGCCCCTCACTGCCAAGTTTGAGTCATAGGCCACTTTGTGGGGGTGGTGCACCAATCAGGAATGGGGTTGTGCACCTACAAGGAATGGTGTCATAGATCGATATGGAATGAAGGAACACGCCTGGAAGGATTGGGGTGTTTGTGGTACTTATTTTCCCCTAAAGTGCTGCTGAGGTCACATCGGTACGGCGCACATTGTGGCGGTGATCAAAATGCGTTTAATGCACATGTGGTGGTGAAAGCGTTTCAAGCACACATGTTGTTGGTGGTGAAAATGCTATGGGCGCACATCTTGGTGGTGGTGAAGGCGATTATGAGCATAAATTTTGGTGGTGGTGAAAGTGCTATGGGCGCACATTTTGGTGGTGGTGAAAGCGATATGGGTGCATATTTTGGTGGTGGTGAAGGTGATTTTGAGCATAAATTTTGGTGGAGGTGAAAGTGCTACGGGCGCACATTTTGGTGGTGGTGAAGGCGATTTTGAGCATACATTTTGGTGGTGGTGAAAGTGCTATGGGCCCACGTCGAGGTGGTGGTGAAAGTGCTATGGACGCATGTTGTGATTGTGGTAAAAGTGCTCCAAGACCCTCAACCAGCCCTGCAGCCCCAGGAGCCCAGAGGCTGCTTAACATCCCGCCTTCCCTTTAAAAGACAAGTTTGCAGTGTAGTGTATCTGTATACCTAGTCGGTGCATTGTGAACTGGAGCTGAATTTGGATGCTGCATGGTTGGGAGCTTATACAGCTGATAAGTAAATAAATAAAGAGATGCTTGTATAGAGTAGGATTGGCCAGGACCGTACATGGGTTCTGTAGACAATCATATGTAGGGTTGGCCAGGACAGAAATATACACCGTATATTACTGTATATTTGATGAAATCCCAGCTTAGAACCGTACGTACACCGCGAATATATACCGTCTGTATACGATTATACCGTCTGTGTACGATTATATATATGGTTATGGCCAATTCTAGTTATATACGTTGTTTTATCGACCGTGATACCGTATACCATATAATTACCCTAAAATTGCCATCTGTCTCCATCAAAATCAAAAAACACATACCGTAGGTTCACGATCACTTCGGAAATTAAATAATTATTTGGCAAAAAAACGAAAATATTAATAATTCTCGGGGCCCTCTCCGAACTGAATTCAAAGTGATAATAATAAATTATTATAAGTGGTTTTCAGGGAGGTTTTAAGAATTAGCTCCCAGCGTGCCCTGGTTGTGAACCCCTAACCCGTTCTTCGAACCCCAGCTGAGAGGCTGGCCGCTCAGCAGAGGCACCATGAGAAGCTGCAGAGGGAGAGGCAGCCCAGGGAGCTGGCAGAGGCAGAGGCAAAGGCAAGGGGCGCGGCTGTGAAGAGGCCCGTGGGGCGTTCCATGCATGCTGCTCCAAGAACAAGCCTCCTCCTCTCACCGGCCCTCCAGGCCCTTCCCTTGTGGCATCCACACAGAGTTAGTGAAGATGACAAGTGGGTAAGAAGGTTGCTTCTTGAGGGAAGCACCTGTGCAAGCACTCAGCAGTGGTTCTCCCCATGCAGCCAATGGGCAGTCTACCCATCAGCCTGCACAACAGCAGCAGCAGCAGCCAACATTGGGGTTTTCTCGAATTCACAAATTAATTCTTGACAGGGCCTGCCCGAACTGGATTCGAACTCGAAAATTAATTCCCAGACCCCCTCACAACTAAATCGAAAGTTTATTTAATTTTTGAAATGTGTGGTCCAGAAATGATCGTGAACCTACGGTATGGCTCTTTATGATGGCGTGGATATGTACAGCGTTTGCATACGTGTACGTTTCTGGCCAGCCCTGAGAGAAGCGTGTATGGTAATTATTATTTGTGTACCGTACAGAGAATATATCAACAAAAATAATGTTTTGGAGGGGTGCGGCTAACTGCGGACAGGGATTAAATAAATATTTTTGGGGCTGCGGATTGGGTGCAGATTAATAAAAATTAATTATTTTTGACGATTAATGAATTATTCTTGAGGATGACAGCGAGGATTAGGGAGAGAGCAGTGCGAGCGAGGAAGATGGAGAGGGCAGCGAGGAAGAGAACAAGGGGGAGGGCAGTGGGGATGAGGAGGGAGAGGGCATGGACTAGATTGTGAAATGATTGGGATGCGAGCACAAGTTGTGCAAGTTGCGCGCAAGCACTGAGTTAGAATGAACGAGAATTTGGAATGAGATTTGACATGCAACTAGAGTGCAGTCAATTTTTTGAGCAGTTTGACAACTCTTGCTTGGGTACCAACCTGCCAGGCCCATGTTTGCATGCAGAGGGCGGCAACAGCCCACCCTGTGGTCTATATCTTTTGCAAAAGCAAACTTCCATGCACGTACATTGAAGCAATGGTAATGTCTGGGGCCACATCAGGGGTTGTTTGGCCCTGCGTATTTGTGCGGATAGGATAATAATAACTGTTGAAAGCGGTGCGGATTTGGTGCGGATCTGCACAACTAAATTTTATTCAGGGAGGGGTGCGGAATGATTAATTCTCTGTATGGTAAAGAGTTACTGTATGCCTGGTTGAAATATGAGGGCTGTAGCACAGTACCACTGCACCTGCTAGTTGTTCCTTTTTCTCCCACCACCAGATGCTAAGGCTAGCTGAGGTCCGGGAACTTCCTAATTTTAATCAAAAGCTCTTTAATTACCTCCTTGCTTTCAAAGGGATTCATAACTAAAAAGCAGCTGCTTGCAGCATCTCCTCCCAACGCTCCTAAGCTCATCGGATTTGTAAAATGATTTCAGGTTTACATTTGTTCCTTTGAACTCTTCTTGCAGGATTTATCAGGTTTAAATTGCTCCTCTTGCACCCTCCTCCAAATCCGTCAGGTTTGAATTGCTTCCTTGCACCTCCACAGAATGCCGACCGTACAACAGAGGGCAGCTCAGTAGCTTGCCCTAGCTCTCGCCCGATCGATAGAGCCTCGCTTCCCAACAGACCCAGCGCTGCACAGAGCAACTACCGGAACACTTTTGAGCCAGACGTGGAAGCTTGCTTGATCCAGGCATTCATTCAGACAGACCAGGATGTGTTCCATGCCAAGATTTCGAGAGAGACTGGTAGGGGCCTATTTGCGTGTAATGCACTACAAATGCACACATACATGCACACACACACACACGCACACACACACGTACACACTCACACAAACAATTACACACATCCATACATATGCACACGCGTACGCACACAGGGAGAAGCACATACACACACGCGTTCAGACACACACATGCATGCACACGGACGTACAAATACACACCCAGGGAGAAACACATGCACACACACATCATACACAACACATGTTATGCAAACACATCCTTAAGTGTGAGTGAGTCTTTTCCAGCCTTATGGCAGGCTGATTATGGGCGTATGAATTGGTTGATTTACATATTTATATCTACATGGGAGGACCTTCAGCCAGACTGTTTGGCTAATCAGCCTGTGACTGGTCCTTGCCAGCCAACAAAAAACATTGTCTGGTTTGTCCTCCGTAGGACCAACAAGATAAAATTTTTAGCCTGCCAGTTATTGGACCGACCAGATAATAAATTTTGCCTGTCAGATAAACGTAGGACCGACCAGATAATAATATTAGCCTGCCGCACTTGGACCTGGATCCCGCACTTGGATCTGGTTGGCCTCCCGCACTTGCTGTGCGAGACTACCTGACAAGTCATTGTATGTTATAATTTGCACCTGCTTTGATTCTACCATTCGCGTGCTTGCACAAACAAAAGGAGCACGATGTAATCGAGATGGTTGCTTCCCCAATGGCATAAATACCGAGCTGGGAGCTGTACCACAGCGCATCTTTTCAAAACCCCTTCCCTGCTGCTGCTCTTTCTGAATTCAAAACGCTGCTACACCTGCCCGTAACAGAGCTGTCTTTCTCTTTTCTTGGTGAAGGAGATTTACGGTACCCGGTACCAAAGTGGCTCCTTTTCCTTATTTACTGTGGGGAGTGGTTTTCACTGCCTGCGTAGTTTTTTCTTTTCTTTTTTCATAACAGCCCCGCCCTTTCCTGTATCGCACTGTAATGTGTTGTGTTGTGTTTTGTTGTATTGTGTTTTCCTGTATCGCACTGTGTTGTGTTGTATTGCACTGTACTATATTGTAATGCGTTGCTTTGTGTTGTGTTGTGTTGTGCTATATTGCATTGTGTTGTGTTGTGTTGTGTTGTGCTGTATTGTATAGTGTTGTATTCTAACATAATCTTCAGGATTCAGTCCGTGGCTATCTCTGCCTCCCTCCTGGCCCCCCTGCTGATCACGCCTTTCTTTTGTGATGTAATATTTTCATAGTGCTCTGTACTTCAGTGGCTTCTCATTGAATGTGGAGAAATATTTCAATAATGTTTCTTGCCTATTAAATTTCTTGTTCTTTTCTGTCAAGCATTGTCAAGGCGGGCAGTAGCTGTCACTGCCTGCGCAATATCATTTCCTCCCAGTAGCGTTTTTTGCCCGATTCATTCTCTTTACTATCAATGTTGATGTGGGCAGTGGCTGTCATTGCCTGCGCAGTCTGTTTTTCTTCCGATTATGTTCCTTGCCAATTCATAAGATTTGCTGTCAATGTTAATGTGGGCAGTGTCGCTATTTATTTCTGTTCCTCACCCCCCCTCACGTCCCTTCTATCACTTCTGTCTAAGGTTGGCCAGAAGCGTGTATAAACATCGTACATGACCGTATTTTTGGTGATTTCCCAGCCAAAAATACTGTATATACTTAAATATATGGTTCTGACCAAGCCTACTTCTGTCCCTTCCGCCACGCAAGTCTTCCAGCCGTAGCCACGCACACACGCACGCACACACAAACACACTCACACACGCACACACACTCACACACACATGCACACACACACACACACACACACGCACACACACACACACACACACAAAACACACACACACACAAACACACACATACACACATGTGCCTGCACAGGCTGCACTGCAGTCGTGCTGCTGACCAGTGAGGACCACATTTGGGTGGCTAATTGTGGTGAGTGGCTGCAGGGCGAAATGGAAAAAATGATACCCTCTACATGTGATGTTGCACTCTCGTCCCTCCTTACAAAATATTTACAAAGGGTTTACAAAGGGGGTAACCGGCAGCCACATATGTTGGGCTGATAGGCGTTGCTGGATCAGACAGCGTAAAGTAAACATAAGGTTGTAAAAAAGTAAGAACTGGTCTCAGCCAGTGCCATTTTGTTCTCTCAGGCAAATGATAAGTAAGAGGTGATGAATGACTGTGCTGCATGTTGTTCTCTTTCTATCCCTATATTGTGCCACATGCTGCTCTAATTCTGTCCTTGTCCTGTGCTGCATGCTGTTCTCCTTCTATCCCTATATTGTGCTGCATGCTGCTCTACTTCTATCCCTATACCGTGCCATTCTTGCTCCCTTACTCTCCTTGTATTGTGCTACATGCTGCTCTACTTTTATCTGATTTGTTTTGCTCCCTTACTCTCCTTGTATTGTGCCACATGCTGCTCTGCTTCTATCCCTATACCGTGCTATTCTTGCTCCCTTACTCTCCTTGTATTGTGCTGCGTGCTGCTCTACAATCTTTTTTTTTGCTCCCTTACTCTCCTTGTATTGTACTACATGATGCTCTCCTGCATCTTATTGTGATGCATGCTGCTTTTTTTAAACACGCTACCCACGTTTATAAAGCCCCCTGATAACCACGTGCGCAGAACCAGCAACGCTGCGCACACTTTGAGCACCTCATTCATATTTCACCTTCTATTGCAAACCTTGATGCTGCTTTTTTAAGCATGCTACCCAGGTTTAAAAAGCCCACTGATAACCACGCGTGCAGAACCAGCAACGCTGCGCACACTTTGAGCACCTCATTCATAATCCACCTTCTATTGCAAACCTCGGCTCGTCTTTGTAACCAGATACGCTTGGTGCGTACTGTAGGTGTATGAGTGTGTATTAATGTAGGGCGAGGGGGGGGAAATTGCAAACCTCGGCTATCTTTGTTAACCAAATACACTTGGTGCGTACTGTTATGTGTATACATTTGGTGCGTACTGTTATGTGTATGAATTTGCGTATATGTAGGGGGGGATCAAAACTGCAAACCATGGCTCAGCTTTTGCAAAGCCTTAAGCAGCGTCTAAACCTTTTGCAAACCGCACTTATGTGTGTATGTGTTTGTGGATGCAGGGGACTCTCGCGCCATTCTGTGCAGCTCATCAGAAACAGTGTGCATGAGTAGCGACCACAAGGCGTCACGTCCAGACGAAATTGTGAGGGGGTGTGGCTTTTGATACGTTTGTGCACAAGCGTGTCTAGGTACCCTAGTGTCTCTGTGCGTGAAGGACACTTGCATAATATTCATGTGCTTGGATGCATGTCGATCCATTGACAACGTGTTTTGGTATTCTGTGTGTGTTTTGCGGTCACAACCTACAACACTTCACCAAGAATTTTACTTGCGTTGCTGCCGTTTATCCCTCTTCATCAGAGCTGTGGTTCTAATATGCAATTGCCTGCTCTATACCCGATCTGGGAGCCTAGAAAAACGTGATATCTCCCTCTCTTTTTTGACCAACTCCCTTCTTGGTCGCTTCTACTCAGCCGTGCTATATGAATGTCTCACTACCCGTGATGTCTCGCTACCCGTGATATTTCGCTACCCGTGATGTCTCGCTACCCGTGATATTTCGCTACCCGTGATGTCTCACTACCTGTGATGTCTCTCTCGCTACCCGTGATGTCTTGCTACCCGTGATGTCTTGCTAACCGTGATGTCTCGCTACCCGTGATGTCTCGCTACCTGTGATGTCTCGCTACCTGTGATGTCTCTCTCGCTACACGTGATGTCTTGCTACCCGTGATGTCTCGCTACCCGTGATCTCGCTACCCGTGATGTCTCACTACCCGTGATGTCTCGCTACCCGTGATGTCTTGCTACACGTGATGTCTCGCTACACGTGATGTCGCCGGCTGCTATTGACTCACTAGTCGCTTCCTGTGATGTTTGCTTTCTTGGAGCACTAGTATGCATGCATGCCAACAACAAGTGAGCAAACGTACACCCTTGGACATGACTAACAACTAGGGTGGGCCAGAACCATACATTTATAGGTATATACGGTGTACATACAGTACTTTTAGCAGGGAAATCACCATACATACGGTCATTTTCGGTGCAGATATACGCTTCTGGCCAAGCCTACTAACAACGCTTGTGCACGCAGATGAGAGTGGAAGCTGCAGGTGGCTACGTATGGTGGGACCGCGTAATGGGGGAGCTAGCCGTCTCCCGTGCGATTGGAGACCACTGCTTTGTGCCGTACGTCATCCCAGACCCTGAGGTAGGAACTGTCCGCCTCCAGTGCGATTAAAGACCACTGCTTTGTGCCGTACGTCATCCCAGACCCTGAGGTAGGAACTGTCCGTTCCAGTGCGATTAAAGATCACCGCTGTGCGTCTCCTGATGCTAAGGTGTGTCACCTTAACGGTCCTGTCAAAGCAAAGACACGTGCTCCTTGACTGACGTGATTCACAGCAAGTGTAAAAGGTGCAATTTGTAAACTAGGCTTACAGCAAATGTAGAAGGTGTAAATTGTATACTATGCACTTAAGAAGACCATGGCTGGGCAGTAACCCGGACATGGAAGTGTAACAACCACTGGCTAATTATGCTTTCTTGTCATTTGACACGGATTCCGGTGATTCAAGGGGGCTCAGCTGTCATACAGTGTCGGCCCTTTGGAATGGTTGGAATGGTTGGAATGGTTGGAAGATCGTGGTTGTAGGCTGACACACGCAGCAAACACACACACACGCACACACACACGCGCACACACACACACACACACGCGCACACACATGCTCAAAACACACACACACACCCGCTCCAAAGCATGCAAGCAATCACACACACTCAGGCACATACACACCCAAAAACACCCAAACACATACACCTATAATACACACAGGTGATATGTGTCCCACGCGATCCTTCTGACCAGCTCATGATTCTTGCCACTGACGGGCTGTGGGACGTGTTCACAAACGAAGAAGTGCACGCCCTGGCCTGGGCACGTTTCCAAAGGGAGCTCGGCAAAGGCAGGCCACCTCCGGTAAGACGCTGTCACGCTGAGCTTTACCAGTGCAAAAATGCTTCTCCCTGAAGTATGAGGCCGTCTTCAAAGTCAGGAGCAACGACGCGAGGTGTGTACAGAAGCAACGACGCTACGTGCGTACAGAAAGGAGATGTAAGATGGTTACAGAAGGGAGATGTAAGATGCCTGCAGAAGCACTGACGCTGCATGTGCACACAGCCAGGCTGTCATGCTGAACCTAATTATTATTACTGGCATTCCGTTCCCGGAAGTAGAAGGCCGTCTCCAGTAAGAAGCTTGAATGCTAGATGTGCATGAATGCAGGCTTTTATGTCAAGTGGCAAGCTGAAAGGCTGACGAGCCAAAACAAAGAGGCGGTCATCACGCTTGATGCTCCAGGCAGGCCGTCTGTGTAATGACTCAGTGATCATAGTAAGCAGACACTTGCGGTGATAGGCTGATGGGATAGCTGCCTGTGCAAATATGCTTGACGCAGAAAGTAAGGTGCTAATCAGATTCGCAATCTTGCAAAACATATTTCCTTGTTTAGTGGGGCTTTCAAAGCTCCACCTCTGAAAATCACTTTACCAGGTTTTCGTATGGTTTTACATCGAATTGCCTAAACCCACACAAAGCTAGTTAGGTGCAGAGTTTCAGAGCAATTTAGTTGCAGAATTAAGCTGTGGTAGCATAATGTAAGCACGGGCATCTAATATCGTGCTCCTGCGCTTTTGTAGGACAATTTGACTCTCTCTCTCTCTCTCTCGCTCTCTCTCTCTCTCTCTCTCTCTCTCT
>Ga0307942_1000477_pt1 | contig 27908 bp, 30 predicted proteins | sample OrgLakmetagen175_FD_201846 | JGI IMG/M metagenome (GOLD analysis project Ga0307942, IMG submission 201846) | Saline water microbial communities from Organic Lake, Antarctica - #175 | ecosystem: Environmental > Aquatic > Non-marine Saline and Alkaline > Saline | place: Antarctica: Organic Lake... | reverse complement strand
GCCCTTTCCAGTACTTTTATCAACTCTCATCAGGAGTCGGTTTCAGGCCAAGCCTGCAACCCTCCTGATCCCCATTGATTTTTCCTTTCCTTTTCGCGGTGGAGGAGCTTTACGGTACTCAGTACCAGAGTGGCTCCTTTTCCTTAATTAATGTGGGGAGTGGTTTTCACTGCCTGCGTAGTTTTTTCTATTTCTTTTTTCCCCATTGTGAGACTTAAAAGTTTGTTTGCAAGTTAGTGTGTCATGAAGTGTAAAGGACGTAATGACTCATTGTTGACACATTTGCAATTCTACCAGCAAGTGTTGCCAGCATCAATACACGAGGGATAAAGATTAATATTTCATATTATAGGTAATATGACACAAGGTGCAGCAAGAAAGGGGCATTGCCAGTTTTCCAGCGTCGCTTGCAACGCTCCCCCACTTGTTAGCTACACGAGAAAGTGCTTCAATCTATGTGAGTGCAAATTGACGGGGCTTACAGCTGTAGGCAAAAAACTCAAATTTTACTCAATCTATTTTGCAATTTCCCTGTTTCTTGTTACAACAGGAAGCGAGAATAACCCAACCATAGACCTTGCCCTACAAAATTTTTGTGGCAACACTGTTTGTCTGAAGCATGCGAGGAGACGCTTGGCAAATTGGCAATTAAGTCGCACACCTTGCTCACCTTGCGTGTCTGACGCTCTGCTAGAGACGCTGAGAGCAGCCAGTGCTCCTCGCTGCTATTGTCTGCCTCAGATGATGCCCAGGCAACACGGCCTCCAGCACTGCAGCAAAGAGGCCACGGAGCACAATCACTGCTTTCGTGTTGTCATCGTGGCAAGCACAGGGGCCACTCAAACCTGCTGAACAAGTCCGCCCTGTGCCTGAAGTGGAGATTCGGCTCCTGCCTACGGCTCCTTTGGCTAGTTCTTTTAGCCAGATTTTGTGGTCCGCATTATTAAGGCAGACTTTGCCTTTGGTGCTCCAAATGGAAATGATCTGCAATTCCCAGAAGGAGTGTTTGGAAATTGGTATTTATATTGTTTGAGAAGGGCACTTTTGCATTGGAGTTGGTTTGATGGGATGGTGCCCAGAAATTTACATGTTTGTGGGGATTTGCGGCAAAGTAATGCATTAGAGTTTGTCATATTTTCATTCCAAGGGATAAGCATTTCCCTTTCCTTTTCAAGGCGGAGGGGCTTCACGGTACTCAGTACCAAAGTGGCTCTTTTTCCTTAATTAATGTGGGGAGCGTTTTTCACTGTCTGCGTATTTTTTCTTTCATATAAAGGTGGCTGTTTCCTCAGTGCTGAGGGCACTAGGGTAAAAGGCGTGCTTAAAGCATGATGTTCTCATGATGGGATAACAGGTGGAGAACCCAAAAATCGGGAGGAGAAGGCAGTGGTGTTTGCTCCAAACACTCTCTTGGGTGCTCGCTCGAGTAGTGGGGGAATTTGGGGAATTATTATTTGTCTATTGACTAGGGCCCACCTTTAAATGACGGCGATGATGTGGGAGGGGATTATCTGTGTGAATGAGTTTGATTTTCTTACTCGTATTTATTAGAGGTAGAGGTGTCTCTAAATGCAATGAAACCTATAAGTTATGATGCAAAGCTAACAAGAGAAGGTTTGACTATTTTGGCCGCTGCACTTTGTCCTACTATTAAAGGCCTTTTGTAGTATGTTGAGGTGCTCAGGAGTAAGTACACCTTTACACTTTCCGTTGACATCATAAATACAGGTCAATGTACACTTCAGGAAGTACAAGGTCATCGGGGGAGGAATAGGGTACTTTTCTTGAGATCAATGGTTGTGATCCATTACGAAATGTCCTGTGGCCATAATGTCAGCCTATGGGTTTGTGGATTAAATGTCAAAGCTAGCTTTGTTTGAAGATTGTCACTGTCGGGCTGGTACGCATGGCCCTCTTGGATGGCAGAGAACCCTTGCTTTTGCAGACCGCCATCAAAAAATTTTATCCTTGGGGCTTGAGGTGCAACATATATATATATCGAATCTACCAGGTAAAGTGTTTGTTTCAAATCACAAATAAATTGCCGTAATTAAAATGTACATGTAATAATAAATAAACGAGTTTTGACGAAATCTTTTGGGGATTCGACGCTCAAGCATTTTGCGGAAACCAGGGTAAAACAGTATTGCTGCTGTTCGAATTATTCTAAAAAATACGTGTAAAGTCTGGTTTGTTTGTACGAACCTGTTAGGGTGTTAGTTCCCGCCCTCTCATGTTTGCCTTCAGCATTCCCACCCTCTCCTGTTTGCCTGCAGCAAGCAGTGCCTCATCTCCCTGGTCAGCAGACAAGGTAAGGAAGAAAAGGGGGCTGTTTGTCTGAAGGAACGTGCCAGGAAAAAAGGTAGAGCCAGCGCTGGCGTTTTATGAAACCTGCACACCCTCGGGCAGTCTCTATGCCTTTCCTAGGGCGCACACAATAATATTTGTGAAGGCCAGCGAGTGCAACAGCGATTGTAGTGTACAACGCAGAGCCCGGAACCTTTGCCCAGCAAAAATCATTGAAGAGTGTGATGTTCCCATTCCTCTACAAGAGAAGAGAGAGCTTGTTTCTGTTCTTGTGCATAATTGGGCTCGCAACAAAGCAGCAAGTTTTTGGCTCATGTTGGGAATAAGGCACACGCATCTATAACACACACCTACATATGCACACATATAAACACACACATCAGTCGTCCCCCTCTCCTGTTTGCCTGCAGCAAGCAGCGCCTCTCCTGCTTGCCTGCAGCAAGCAGTGCCTCACCAACTGCCTCACCTGATCAACAGACAAGGTAGGGAAGAAAGGGACTGCTTCTTTGATGGAATGTGCCAGGAAAAAAGATGGAGCCAGTGCTAGCGTTTCATGAAGCATGCCTTTCCTTGCCTAAGGCACACACAATGTTTGATTTTGAAGGCCAGCAAGTATAAGAGTGAGTGTAGTGTACAATGTAAGCCCGGGTCTTTTGCCAAGCAGCAATCATTGAAGAGTGTGATGTCTCAATTCCTGTCACAAGAGAAGAGTTTGTTTCTATTCTTGTGCATTTTTGGGCTCGCAACAGTGCAGCAAGTCTTTGGCTCATGCTGGGCAATACAGGCATTATACGTATACGCACACGCATACATACACACACCCTTGTACACACGCTTGCGTACACACGCACACACTCATACACACATACACACACATATGGGCGCACACGTTTGTACTTATACTCACACCACTCACACCTTGCCCTACTCCAGAGTAATCATGCCTTTGCTCCCTCCCCTTCGAGCAAACAGTGAGCCTGTAATCGTTGACGTGCGTGTGGCTGAAGAGAGAACAAGTGGTGCAACTTACAAGGGTGTCCATATTGTCACGTTACCTCTGGAACATTCCGTGCACGTGATGATTGAATCAGGGAGATGGTGTTGTGAGGAATATGGCTTCGAAGTGGTTGCAACTTACCAGTCAGATGGCAGCAAAGTTTTAATTGATGCGTTCTGGGGGAAGATTACTGATGATTTGTGCGCACTGGAAGCACTTAAAGCGCAACTAGCAGGCAGTGATGTTGTACAAGTGGGTTGGGCAGATGGTGAATGTGAGGAAGAGCTCCGCACTCGCGAGTGGTTTGATCGATGGGAAAGTAAGACTTTGAGTGTGGGGCTGTCGACATCTGCTGGAATCCGGTTGGTGGTGACTCTTTTCAACACGCACAATGGCTACTATTCACACGACACCTTTGTGAAGTGGCACGATTTTCAGGACGGTTCCAACGACCTCTAAATGAGAAGCCATTTGATGTGTGCATCACACGTGCGCTCTTTCTTGCCTATTACCCTTCGCCGTTCATATGACAAATTCAACTGTCGTGTCGTGTACCCATGCAACAAGAGTCCCATGACCTATTATGTGTTGGTTATTACAGCTGCTACAAAAATTTCCAAATGGTTGTGGACGGAGTTGGATTCAATGCTGTTTGCCGTATAAACTTTCTATTGGTTTTGCAATTACCAGTAGCTTGAGATCCATAAATTGGCTTAAGGGTGTGTTGGTAAAGGTTGCAGCTGGATGGCTTCTTAAATGATACACAATTGAGTGTAACTATCTTCCTTGGAACTAACTTGGGCTTATGCTGTCATGTATCTGAAATCTCTTTTCACAACATTTTTGCTGTAAAAATCCGGCTGCAATTGTTTAATGCTTGAAAAAGTAAGATGCAAGCAGCGAGTCAAGCTTTAGTGTCCCCCGGCGACTTAAGCATTACTGTAGGGTTGGTCGTGATGAATAGTACATACACTCGTACAGGCTTCAGGTGAGCATGCACTGGATGGCAGGCAAGGGTGGTTAATGCATGTAGAGAGCTGGTTCTGTGGTTATACATGTCTTTCAACAAGGCAGAATCAACCCCCTTCCCTGAAACAATGACCACCCTCACTAACCGCAACCCCCCTCCCCCAACAATGACCACTTATGAGCCTAGGCATTAATGATTTTCACGATCTCACGTCAAACGAGGGCAAAGATGATATTTTTGGGAAGCACCTACGAATAAACACAAAAACCACGTTGTAGCTCTTAATAGGCTGCCATTGCTAACGTGCCAGAAACAGAGGAGCTAAGGGCCGCCTCGATTACGCAACTCCAAGACAAAAATACAAGTCAAAACACCCCGCTCGTTCACCGCAAAATTAGAAGTCCATGTATGATTGCTGTTCAATTTATGGTGTTTGTTTGTTGCACAATTTTATAAATCAGCAAGGAGAGTTTCCAACCACCACCTCAAGAGTTTCCCCTTCTTTCTTGATCTGTTTTTCCTTTTCCTTTTGGGCAAGGAGCTTGAACCAACGCGCTTAAACAATTATTGCTAGTGTCTATAAAGGAAATAGAGATCTCAAATACCGGTAACACAGACCTCATGGAAATATTAGAGAGAATAGATGGGCTGCTATGCTTTCAAGCAGGGTACTTCAGTAAATTTAAGCAGGGGGGTACTTATAGCTAGTGCCTTTAAGTAGGGGGGTATTTAAAAGGGACGTGCTTAACTAGGGGTACGTAGCCTCCACCTTGTTTAAGTACATACCCTACTCCCAAACGCAAATTATAGGTACTTAAGTAGGAGTACTCAAGTATCCCCTGGCTGTGTGTGTGCGTTTGTGTGTGTGCGCGCGTGTGTGTGTGTGCGTGCATGCGTACGTGTGTGTGTGTGCGTGTGTGTGTTTGTGCGTGCATGTGTGTGTGTGTGTTTGTGTGTATTTGTGTGTGTATGTGTGTGTGTGTGTGCAGCACGCACAGCATGGTGACCAATTTTTGCTCACCCAGCTCCGATGGACACGTCACACACATTTTACCCCGTGTTTTTGACCCCCAGGAATGTGTGTGTGGGGTCTGTTCTCGCACCTTTGCTTGCAACGGACACTTTTTGTTTGCGCTTGCATTGCAAGGACCCCTCATTTGTACACATCGGCACCTTTCACCCGCCCTAGGCTATGTTTTCGATTCTCAGGAATACGCACGGGGTTTTGCGTCATTCCCCGTGTATGTGTGTGTGTTTGTGTGTGTGTATCGATGGCACCCTCAATCACAGCACGCACAGCATGGTACTCAGATCGACTTGCACAGACGCAGTGTGCGCGTAGCACACATATTACCCCATGTTTCTGACCCCCAGGAAAGTGTGTGTGGGGCCTGTTTCGACTGGTTTTACTACTAATTCACCATTTTTCCAGCCAGCTTGCACCCCAGCAGATCAGCTCTGTCCTGGGTGCATCAGCACAAATTCAGGGGCAACAGGGTGCCCTTCATTTACATTTTAAAGCTTTTAGTTAGCTGCTTTGTAAAACGTAGCCTGCCCGGAGCCAAGGGTGAGCCAAGGGTGCAGACGTGCCGACGCAGAACCGCCCTTCTTCAACAGGCACATGGCGATGTCCCTCCTTCACAGGCCTCCTGGACACACATATCAATACATTAGCTCACCACAAAGATGTGCCCCTTAATTCCATCGACACCCAATCTCAACAGAGTGTGCCCACCCACGCAACACCTGCAACACAACCACGCTCAGCAACACACTACAATAAGACATCCTAATACCAATAACCTCATTAAACGGCCACCTCACACACACACACAGATCTACCAGCAGATACTGGGCGCTTTAACTTATGTGTTTGAACCTTGCTCAGAACCACAAGTTATCCCCTTCTCAAGCTACAATAGCAGCCGGACGTCCATCAGAGCTCCAAGGATGTGCCACTCAAAACGCACCAACACCTTCATCAATACAAACATTCTCCCCTCAAGACGCCAATGCTCGGCCCAGGAATCGCACAGCATACAACATACCCCACACTGGGATCTCTCAAGCACATCACCATCCCACCACAACGATGACAGCTGCCCTCCGTCACAAACCAAAACCCCACGCTCACGACGCTTCTCACAAAAAGCTTAAACCAAATAAAAAGAAGCCATGACTCTGTAGGCTCAATATCTATACCACCCCTCAACCCACCATAAACTGCAGCCATCGAACGACTGTCTGAACCTGCACCTACTTCCCGGCTTGTTACTCCCTTACAGAACCATCCAGCAAAACGTGCACACAAACCACAAAAAAGAGAAAATGCAGCCAAAAAGAAAGCCAATAACATCTTCCCCTCACTCAAAACTTATTCCCCTCCAGAACAGGGGAACCAACCAATAGCCAACCCAACAAACGCATGACACACTCGCAAACTGCTTGCCACAATCATCCCGCAAGGCAGACACTTATACAGACAACTACTTCTTCTATCCAGCAAGTCAATAATACCAACCCCCCCACACAGCAGATAAGGCACATAAATTCAGCCTACCACAACAACCCAATCTGAAAAAGAAGATGCGAGCTCCTAGATGTAACCCATTGTAACCCATTGCCTACCTAGCCTGAGCTTTACCCCCTTGCGCACTACCCTATCCACCAAGAACATTGTACGTACAAGAAAGACAAGGCCTTTTTTTATGGCACCCATTTAGGCCATTAACTTGCTTTATCATGGTGGTGATTTGGACATCCATCACATAAATGATGGAAAATTTTACACCTGCAACAAAAGAGGCAGAGGTGCTGGCCCCCCAGAAAGACAGAAGCAATACCACACACACTATGCTCCTATGATTTTAGAAAGATAGGCCCTACCCCTATTCCTATTCAAAGCGGAGGCCTTCACGACGAGGTTATGGTATCCAGCTTATGCATGGATTGCAAGTATGGGCTATGATGGATTGCAAATATGGGCTATGAATCCAAGGTCTCTGACCTGTTTCTAGAGACCTTAAGCACAGCGCCAGAGAAAGCTATGTAAATTGAATGGACCTAGGGCCCCCAAGTGCAGCGCCACTATTTCTTCCTTGGAGGTTGGCTGAGAACCTTGCTTTTAGAAATTAATAAGGTGTGTGTCTGGTGCAGGTTGCGGTAGGTTTGGTGCTGTGAATTGCTCTTCGTACTCTTGAAGGCTGCGTCTAAAGCTTTCACAAGTAATTTGCAGTACTTTTGGCTCAGGCTGGCTTCCATAAGACTTTCACCAGCTCTTTATTGAGAGATCTAAAAGTTTCGCTCTTTCATTTTATTTTCATCCAGGTTAAATTGGTTGGGCAGGCCCATGTGTCATTGGTGTGAATAGCCTCTCGCTCATTAGCATTGCCACAGTTGCTTTCTAGTAGGCACTGCAATGGTATCGTAAACGATTGCAGACGTCTCATGTGTACATGTTTTATAAGGGAGGGAGCAGATCCTGTGATACAAGTCTTAGATAGTAGGAGCACATTTCATAGGACGCACATGCAATATCAGTGCGAGCAGCAGCTTGAGTGGGTTTGGGCAGATTCATAAACATAATACGTGTGCTCCTACCATAAAGTGTTTACTGTCAACTTTTGGCTTCACCTTAATATCTGATATTTACCTGTTCTAAGAACCAAACAAGCATTCTCATCATGACAGCTCGCCTATTGATTCTTACGTTTGGAAGAAACTTTGAATCCTATACTCTACTGTGTCAAGCTGTACCCGTAGCATTCTTGGAGAGACATTGATGGCGTAGTAATAATAAGGCAACAGTGTTTTGGAGACACTTGCAAAAAATTAAGACTCCGCAGTATTTGAGAGATATCATTTAAACCATGTATACAGGGTGCCTACTATATTCTCATTGGTGGCGACAAATTTTCTGAGGAGGTTGCGCTCAACAGAGGCTTGAACAGGGCCGCCATCTGAGTTCCCTTCTGTACTCCCTTTATAACAATGACATGGACAGACTCTTGACTGTACAGAGAAGTGCTGCCACTGCCCTGGATTCAGGTCAAATCTCGCACTGTAAATATGCTGATGACATGCCAAAGGCATATGCTTGTTTAAGAAGCACTGTCCTAAAGCCCAGACCATTGCCCTTGCAATAAGAGTGCGCTTAACAGTGCACATTCACATATTAGTGAGCAAGCCTAAGTGAAGTTTCATATTTTTAAATTTGGCTAATATTTTTAATAAAATTGATGACCCAACCATAGCAGATTTAATTATCACTCCCTGTCAATTCATCAGAAATACAACTAGCAAGCAGATTACAACAACTAGGAAGCTGATTCCCAACAGCTAGCTTGCTGAATTACAGCAGCTTGTCTATAATTTAAAAAACAATCCAAACAAGGGCTAGGTCACAAAAAAAATACATTGTTCTATGGGACTAAGGCGCCAGCGGTGACTCCGGTGAGAATATTCGTGCACGTAGCCACAAATATTGATCAGGGTCATTTTCTCCAGCATTGCGTAGCTTTACAAAATCAGTTTGCAGGTTTTTTAGGACCTGGCTCTTGTTGGTGGCGTAAGATAGCTTACCTGTACGAACCAGGGAAGAGTGTATTTGTTTGTAGCTGAATATGAATGTACGTACAGTCTTCTTCCATTTTTCCCTCATAATTTTTTCTGTAGGTACTTTTAGGTCTGGTGTTACAACAACAATTTTCACAAATTCCACAACATTTCACATACGCAGACTAGCAGTAGCACATCCTCACTAATGTCTTGATCAATCATGATCCCGGAACTCTATTAACTGTGAAATGTTGCATGTCTCAGTTTGTGGGCTAAGTATTTTCACACATATACCCATCCCCCTTTTCTCACCCATAAAAGTCCATGACAACACAGTCCATACTGCTGATTCTTGGCAGACTTTTCTTAGGCAGAAGCAAACAGCATCCTTACATTTTGATGAATACCCACCAGCGCTGAGGTTGTTAAAGGCACTTCCTACGTTGTAATTGCTCCCAGATGCCACTATGCAGTTATCCACTTGATCTTGGAAATCGATGGGCCCTGTGAAAACGTGATGAGAAGAAGGAGAATGGGGGTTATGGGATATGCGCGCACAAGTGCGGACTGACAGGGCTATGTATTTATATATTTTCCCTTCTATACTGGGTGTGTTAATCTTGCAGTCAAGCAGATAAAGACAAGAAATGAGTTTTATGCATGTGGTTGAAAACAAATTCACAAATTTACAGAAAATTGTGCTCCTGCTCTCATGACATCAATTTTAAAAATCAGAGAGAAGTCAGTTCATAGTCAGACTCAAAAGCCTTTGATGCTTGTTTGTTAACTTGTGCTCGAGCTTGGAAGTAACTGTTGACAACTCCACCCCTTTTGCTTGGAAACTGACATCAAGGGCTCAAAATCTTAGAAGAATGGCATCATCAGGGTGAGTGCACCCCTTTTTTGTATGTGCGAGAGAAACGAGCATGGTGTGGATGTGTGTTTGCGCGCACAGGCAGCGCTGGAGGTGCAGAGAACATTCGGCGAAGGGAGAAAGCAGATGCCCCCTACTTCATCCCCCAGGGGTACAGCGTCAATGCACCTGCGCCTCCGTCCGTACAGCATGCTTTCCATGTGCACAGCGGTGCGTGCTCAGGCATTTTTCAAACAGAGGGCTTGTTCAGGTGCCCATGCTTTTGTTTCACGAAATTCACAAAGCAGGGTGCGCACGCTTTAAAATAATCGGAAGTCAGTTCATAGTCAGACTCAAAAGCCTTTGATGCCTTGTTCGTTAATTTGTGCTCGAGCTTGGAAATAGCTGTTGACAACTCCACTCCTTTTGCTTGGAAACTGACATCAAAGGCTTAAAAGCTTGGAAGAATGGCATCATCAGGGTGAGTGCCTCCCTTTTCTGTCTGTGCGAGAGAGACTAGCATGGTGTGGATGTATGTTTGCGCGCACAGGCAGCGCTGGAGGGAGGAGGCACATAGGCGTGCGAAAGCAGCAGGCCTGTCCCACAGTGGCCACAAATTACAAAAAAAACTGTGTGCTTTGCATGTCTGCACAGTCGTAGAATGTAATGCAGTTAGCAGTTGGTAAGGGGGGGGGTTGGGTGGTGTATATATTGCCAAAAGCAATATTTCCACTGTGGGGAGTTTTGCAAAATGAGCGTTACGATGGAGGCCCGCTTACCTCCGCGTGCACACTGCATGCCAAATGTGCGTCACACCCACAACTCTCGTATTTTTGGTTATCACACACAGGTGCAGATGGCGCAGCCAAGCGGCACCATGTCCTGAAGAAAAAAAGGCACGGAGAAGAAATTGCAGGTGGTGAGTTCGTTTTTTCTCATTTCTTGCTCTTTATCTGCTTGACTGCAAGATTAACACACCCAGTATAGAAGGGAAAATATATAAATACATAGCCCTGTCAGTCCGCACTTGTGCGCGCATATCCCATAACCCCCATTCTCCTTCTTCTCATCACGTTTTCACAGGGCCCATCGATTTCCAAGATCAAGTGGATAACTGCATGGTGGCAGCTGGGAGCAAATACAACGTAGGAAGTGCCTTTAACAACCTCAGCTCTGGTGGGTATTCATCAAAATGTAAGGATCTTGTTGCCTATGTCTCATACCGTGTTCTGTGTGTGCGCGCTCATCCACCAGTCTGTATGTGTGCAGTGTTTGTGAGCAAAGAGACACACTCACTGGTTGCCCACAATGACCCGTTTCTTCCTCTTCAGCACGCGGACAAACGCGTGCTGAAGTCTGTCCATGATCTCCTTGGTCGCTGACCAAGCGGAGTCTGATTGCACCTCATCGTGGCACGTGATTCGTGGGCGCGCGGCGAGGAGTATGAAGCGCACATCAATCATCTTTCTGTGGCAGGGTGCAGCAGAGCAATGAAAAGAAGTAACCACTGGCCCAAAATCGAGAAATTTAAGTGATTCGATTATCTTGGAACTCTTGGACGAACAAAGAATCTTTTTTATTTATTTCTTTATTATGCTGCCTCTCGCCGCTACACTATCAGTGCTATTTTTTTATTTCTATTTTTAGTTTCGAGCGGCAACAATGAACCAAAAGCAGGAATTATGTATATCAAGGTGAAAAAGTAAAATGTACACAATTTGTTATGTACGTCTCGGCCAGTATAACAGATGTGAATAAAACCAAAACCGTTGGAAAGAGAAAAAATCTCGCAGCTTAACAAGGGCTGCTGTAACCTGAAATCAGCATAGGAAAGCTTAGAAGCAGGCATGTCAAAGGCAGGTTGCACGCTTGCAATATCAAAGTAAAAAAGTAAAATGTACACATTTTGTTTTGTACGTCTCGGCCAGTCAGAATTGATGTGAATAAAACCAGTAAAACAAACATCAAGCATCTGTCAGGACCAGCCGACCACACTAAATCGAAGATGGGGGATCATCATCTGTGTGTGTCATCTGGACTTATACTTACAGAGTAAGCCACCAGTCAAAATGTGTGACAGCTAGGCAGGCTAGGCAGCGTATGTAAATGCACTCCGATAACTCCCATAACTCCCACAACTCAAGCTGCTGCTCACAGATATTGAATGTGCAACCTATGAAATGTGCTTCTACCATCTAGGACTTAAATCACTGGATCTCCTCCCTCCTTTTTTGTTTTTGCAGAGATGGGAGCAACCAGTACAGCATCCGGACGGCTGGGAGGTAAACCTGTTTTTGTCTAAGAAGCGGGTGGGTAAGAGCCACTCTCAACCATCATCTGTACCAGGAATATGATAATAAATTTGCATAGTTCACCGTTTGCTGCTGCCTATATCCATGGAGACAAAGCAGGATCCTTGGGAGCATGTTCCGCTGATGGCTTAAAAGTTCATGCTACATGCTAAATCATGTCGCTCAGGATCAAATTTCTATTTGAGTTTTTTGGTGTAACAATCTATGAGTTACTACTTTGCACCACTCGGCGCCCTCACTTGTCTTTCTCCACGCTTGTTATATTAGGCAATCAGAAAGGATATGCAGGGCACTGTCTAGCTGAGGGCAGAGGGGGCAAGGTAGGCTAATCGAGCGCTTAAATCATACCACATGATTTTGGTTGTACAGGGTTCCTGTTGTGTATTTCATAATGATGCACTTGGTTTTAACAGGGACACAGGATGCTGTTAGGTAAGCGTTGCTGCCTGGCTCCATTGGCGGTGCCATTTGTGATGAGGGTCTGGTAATATTTATGTTAGCTTGCTACGGTATTGGCATTCCCTAGTTTGTGGAGGGGGTGCATGTGTGCTTGCCAGGCGTCACTGTAATTGGATTAAATGCCAAAGCCTGAGGTAGGTGTCTGGGCCGCGTTTGAGTGTTTTTGTATAATTTCACGTTCTTCATATTACTTTGCAAGCCAGTAGATGCTGTAGAAGGGATTTCCCTCAGAGCCAGCTGTTTTGATGGAGGCATCCGCAACGTCAGCAGTAGGTTGTAATTGAGTAGGTTGTGATAGAATTTCTTGCCAGAGCGTCAGCAACTTCATTGCCATAATACCTGCGTGGGATTTGACTTTGTAGGAGTAAGTGAATGGGTGATGGTGACTGATGGATTGCTTTGGCTATGGATTGGAGGAAATCTCCCTGGATGTGGTGGCGATGCAAAAACGGAAAACATTCAGCACCCCGAAGTTCACAAGATATAGGCCTTCAATTTGACAAGATTTCAGCATTAACACAGTAGCCACACGCCCCACCTGAAGACCTTGGTCACTAATCTCTACTTGTTTTTTAGAAGCTGTCAGCGATTGCGACCAGCAAGATCTCAAAGTAACTTGTCTCAAACAAGACTGATATGACACCAGAACGTTGGTGATGAACAATTTGCCAACGTTGGCATCCTGCTCTTCGTCATCAATGTTTAGATGCATTACAATCAGGCTTATCACGCGTGCCCCCCTTGCTTTGCCCAGCCATCTGAAATGTGCGCTAACATGATATCTTTATTTGATGAAGCAGCAGATCTGCCAAGCATCGGTGTAAGTATACCACTACGTAGTGGTCGGTTGTGCAAGGCTTAAGCGAGTAAGGCCTGAATCATGTAGAAAGGAGGCCCAACAGCAAGAGAAATACATGGTCTACGGTGTGAACTCTCGCAAACTTGCTAGCCTTTGCTTGACCTCCCTCCAATTCAGATCCCCATAATCAAATCCATGATCGTAAAATATTCTGGAATAAAACCTAGTCGTGTCATCCATCTTTTGTTCCCCAATCTTTTGATAGAATGCAGTAAATTAATTGTTGGCGCCTTGAATTCAGGCTTGGCCGTTCGCGTCGTTCAGGTCTTGCCTTGTTTTTTGTGATCGCTACAGAATGGGAGACAGGGGAGGTTACGGAGGCCGTGGAGGAGGTGAGTGTGCTTTCTGCTTGAATCACCCCCTGCCGGGAAACACTGGACCGAGTTGTCATGGATTCGACTGGCACCTGCCCGCCTCGTACCTTGCCTTGTTCCCCACGCTGCACCCCTCCCTTCGTTACCCTTATTCTCATTCCTGTTGCGCGCAGGCCGCGGAGGAGACAGGCCCTTCAGTGGCAGAGGTGAATGCCGAGTGCTTCGCCCAGAACGCCCAGGGGCACCCCTCCCTCCCTTTTTCTCTTGTTAAAACGTGGCCGGTTTTAGGGGCTTAACTTGGCGGGCCGTTTAGAGGCTAACTGTTCGTGTTTTCCACGCAACAGCAGTGGTTCCCAATACACGCACAACGATACGTCACCACCCTCTTTCCTTCTCCTCCCAAGGGGAAGGAGGGATTCCTATGGTGTTCTTATTCATGGGAGTAGCTGCTTCAATGCTGCTAGTAGGCGTGTGTGTGAGAGCTTGTGCAACAACAAGCTTTCTCACACACGCCTGCTTGTGCATTTCCGCTTCCCCTGTTTCCCTGCTTCTTTTGCTCACTGCTAATCCAAGCATTTGCTCAGAGAATTTGGGGGGTCAAGCTGTGCGACACAGAGGGAGGCAAGAGGGGAGAAAGGCACGCATGTCCCTTCCCTAAAGCGTTCCTTCAAAATGGCACGCACGAAAGCAAGCCGTGCCTTTAGAGCCACCCCTATTAGATAAACTCAATTTGCATGCCATGGCTTGGAATGGTATGAATGGTCTCTTAGGCCGGCCAGGCCAACTCGTTTCCCCCTTAGTGTTTTGAAGAATGATTGTATAGGAACATGACCAACACATGGAGGTCCACACAAGGTCGTGAGTTCGTTTGTAAAGGAATTGGCCTGAAATTGAAATACAAGTTCATGTCCAGCAGTGCACACGGGCGCAACACACGCACGTACACACACATACACACACACACACGCACACACACACGTACACACAAAGACGTACACACACACGTATGATACACGCAGGAGGTTATGAGGGCGGTGGCCGTGGCGGTGGTGGCCGCTTTGAAGGAGGTGGCCGTGGCGGTGGTGGACGCTTTGAGGGAGGTGCGCATACCAACAACATAGTGCCCTCAAAGTTGTGATCAATGGATTATAGGGCTCTCTTATGTGTTGTCGGGATGTTGTATGTCCAGCCACCAACACGTACATACCCAAACACACACACCTGTATACACGCATGCAAACACTTGCACAACAACACACGTACACAATCACACATACACACACACATAAACGCACGTACGCACACGCAACACGTTTCCGCAGGTGGCCGCGGGGGTGGCGGCCGTTTTGAGGGGGGCGGCCGTGGTGGGGGTGGGGGTCGTGGAGGCCCTTCCGACTACCATGACGTCACCCCTCAACAGGGTATGCAGCAGATGACCCGCGCTCTGGGCAACATGAGCATCACCGGACCCAAGCAGGTGGCCGCGTGTATTTTGTGTGTGTCATGCACGCGTTGTGTTTTGCGTGTTGCGTGCTGCGCGCGCGCCTTTCGCTGCCTGATAAGTTGAAATGAAGGCGTCACCAAAACAAGGAGGTCTGCTTGCTTGTTGTTCCGTGCATACGCACTGCCCTTTCGGCTCGTAATCATTTCTGTTATTTTATCATCTGGTCAGTCGTTAACAGTCACCCCGTGCAGCAAAGGCATTGTGCGATGGTTTCCATTGCTCAGTGTTTTCTGGTTGTAACGCATTGTAGCAGATTGTTGGATTATTGTTGTGAATCATGAGTCGTGACAAACGTGCACCACCTCAAAAGTAGCGCTGCTCTGATACCCTAACCCTTTCTGGTGCAATTGGTCCAGCAGTAGCAGGAAGAAGGCAGCCTTTTCGCTCAGGGCGAGTGTTTGCGCTCAAAGCGGTTGGCTGCACTCTTTTAGGTCAATTTTCAAGTCATGCTTGTGCTAGCGGTATTTTCTAGGTCTGGTCGTTCCTGGAACACTCGTTAATAATTAGCAAGAGCCTCGCTTACGGCTGGAAAGTCCTTCCTTGCATGTTACTGTCTGGCATTTTACAAGCACAAGGTGCTGAACCGCAAAATTCTGTGCGGCGCATTATAAGCCTACTATAAGCCTATGGAGTTTGAGGCTGTGAAGCCCAGGCTCCCGTGAAAGATGCCCCTGTAAATTTTGCCTTCCTGTTCAGGTCCCCCCTCCACATGCAGAGCACTACGCCCGTTAATTTTCAGGCAGTGATGCTCACAAACGCTCCTGCACTTCACCGCTCGGTAACGCGCCCTTCCTTTCCATGTTGTTCTTTTGCCGCACAGAGCATCATGCCCGTGGAGTCCCAGACAGTAATGCCCATGCGCCCTGGCTACGGAACTGCTGGCAAGGCCATCAAGGTGGGACCCTGCTGTGTGTTTAGCTGCCACGAGTCGTGTATCACAAGTTTTGAGCTATGTTTAGACCGGCTAAAAAGCGCAGCCGACTAGGCCATGGTGGGAGCCTGCTGTGTAGACGCACAAGCATGGTGTTGTTAATAGGGGTTGCCGTATGCAGACGGCCCTGCCTTGAACTGTAAACTACCCTAACAGCTGGAGAGAACTGGCGCGCTTATAAAAGGCCCACGAGGGCCTTGCAAAGTAGATGGTGGCCGGCAAAATACTTCGCTCTGTGGAAGGTGCTGGCCGTGTTTTATCTCAATCGTCCATTGCAAAACATGCTACAAACATCATGCATAAATATCCTCAAATCTACTTGGGAGGGCGATCCTGTGAGCAACCTCCCAAATAGGTTTGAGGTTATTCAGCAACTCCCAAGCTGTGAAACCAGCACATGCATTTGTTTGTCATACAAACTCTTGCGGTGCGTTATTCACACATGCCTTGCTCTTGCGCAGGTGCTCGCCGACTGCTTTGCCCTACACAAGGGCCCCAACTACAGCGGCTTTTCATTTTTGTTCATGACACACAAGCTCGCACACACACTCAAATGTTACGCTGTTTGCACACGTGCTTTGCTCTTGCGCAGGTGCTCGCCAACTACTTTGCCCTGCGCAAGGGCCCGAACTACAGCGGCATGGCAGTGCACTACGACGTGCACATTGTGTCCAAGCAGGATGTGGACAAGCCTCGTGGTGCGTGCTACATGGGATGCGTTGAGTGTAGGGTCAGCAAGAACCGTATACACACGTCGTATATGCACCGTAAATACGTGTTTATGTATGGCTAACCCTAGTTGGGTTGGATGGAACTGTTACCTGTCTGTCTCTCTCGTGTGTGTTGTTTTAGAGGTGGTGAAGGCTGTCTTTGTTTTTTGGTCCTAGTTGCAGGGTTTCTGAACGCAAGGGTGACTCCAGGCCTTAAGGGAAGCATGCTTGTGTGTGTGTGCGTGTGTGTGTGTGCACGTGCGCTTGTGTTGGTGTTTGCACTCCTTTACTGCAGCAACAGGCACGACAGATGCCTTCTGAACCCTTGTACCTGACAGCTAAAACACCTTCACCGTCAATGATGACTTATAGAAACAGGGTTGCTGCTCCAAACTCTTCTCCTACCTGCCGTAGCCCTCAGGCTTGCCTGTCCTGCCTTTGACTGGCTTATTCGTGTCGTCGGTGCCTGTGCATTCTTTCCATTGGATGTGCTGAAAGCGATGACAAATGTTTCAATCACAGTTCATGTACCAGGCATGTGGAAACACAGACACACACACACATACACACGCCTGGGACAACAGGCCCTCAGGAGCGCCCCATGCCCGGCAAGCTGTGCAAGGCCCTGGTGGCGCAGCTGGCTCGTCAGGAGAAGTGGGGCCTGAACTACGCGTTTGATGGCCGCAAGAACATCTACTCCCCCGGACGCTTCCTGCCTCCGGTGCGATACTGCTGCTGCCCCTCACTCACACAATTACAAATGTGTTCATTGTGCTACAAGCCATATGATATACGATACAAGTAGGGTTGGCCAAAACCATATATATATACGGTGTGTATACGGTGTTTTCGGCAGGGAACTCACCAAGTGTACGGTCACATACGGTGTATACATATGGTTTTGGCCAGCCCCAGATACGAGTAACCCCGCCTCTGATTTATGTGGTTTAGAATTGGCTGTTTGATTTGATGAACCAGCCCAGATCAAGGCCGCGTCTAGGGCTGAGTTTAGCGTACAGGCGAGGCAGCACATGCTGGTTGCACGCCCACTTCGTACACCCTGGCATACCTACTTCGTACTTCCTGGCACGCTTCCTTCGTACTCCCTGGCACGCCTGCTTCGTACTCCCTGGCACGCCTCCTTTGTTCTGCCTGGCACGCCTGCTTCGTATTCCTTTGGTCGAGGATGGTGAATTGCCTCATTCCCAGACCTAGCCAGTCAGTCTTTCTTTCAAAATCTAAAAATGGCAATGGGATACAGTTAAGACCTTGGACTGCTGGCCAGTCAGTCTTTGCTTGTCCCTAAAAACAGAATGCAATGTAAAATGTGATCGAAATGTCACCTCGAGAATGCAGGCTGAGGCGCGCTCTTTAAATCGTGGCTGTGGAGGAAGTGCACGACATTACACTGACACTCACTGCAGCGCAGGCTGAGATGCGCTTCAAGGTATGGCTGAGGACGGAATGCACGCGACATCGCACAAACCTCATCATTAACACCTTGTGACTACGCAGGCTGAGACACGCTTTGAGGTCGTGGCAGAGGACGAGGACTCCCCTGCTGGAGCCCCCACACCCGCAATGGCAGGCGGCCGCACCGTGGCAGCTGGGGGCAGGGGGGGCAGAGGCGGCAGGGGCGGCGAAGGCCGTGACCGCACCTTTGTGGTATGTGTGTGTGTGCTGTGTGCTGTGTGTTTGTGTGTGTTGTGTGTTTGCGTGTTTTTGTATGTGTGTGTGTTATGTTTTGTGAGGTGGATGCTGGCAGCAGGGGCAACAAAGGCTGTGACCGCACCTTTGTGGTATGTGTCCGTCTTTGTGTGTGTGTTTGTGTGCATTGTGTGTTTGCGTGTTTGTGTATTGTGTGTTGTGAGGTGGATGCAGGCGGCAGGGGCGGCAAAGGCTGTAACTGTGCAACTGTGGTATGAGTGCGTGCACATAATATGTCTTTGCGTGTGAGGTGGATGCAATATTCTACACCTTATTTGGGCTTTGATGTTTGAAGGCTGCAACGTCTTGCATGCACCTGTCGTGGATGTGAGTCAATCCTCAGCACCTGCAGCAGCTACTCTGGGTTCAACCACAGATCTGATCTTATTCTAAGTCCGCCAAGTCCTTATAGGCCCTAACGTGTCGACATCTGGATGTCTGATTTGACTTGCATACGCAGTACACTTTCAATCTGAGTGGGTGCCACATCCGCACATTTGTATTGAAATTGTTGTGTGTTACAATGATGACGGAGGTAGACCTCTGAATGCCTTATTTGACTCGCTTGGGGGAGGAGGGATGGGAAAACAATATGTGTGTATGAGTGTAGTTGACCATATGAGTGTATGAGTGAAGTTAACCGTATGAGTGTATGAGTGTAGTTAACCATATGAGTGTATGAGTGAAGTTAACCGTATGAGTGTATGAGTGTAGCTAACCGTATTATTCGCTTAGCTACAGTTCAAATACACGTATTGAAGGCGCGCATGTGTTTGCTTGCATATGCGCACACGTGTGTGTTTTCTTATAGTGTTTATGTGTGCATGTGTGTGTGTGTGTTTATGTGTGTCTATGTGGGTTAAATTTTGTGGGAGCATGCTTGGTGTGTGTGTGTTCACACGTTACTAGGCTTTTTGAGCAGATCTGTTGTGGAGTCATTGTTTACTGCTGAGCAATGACCTGTGGCTACTTACCAGGGACTTGTGCAGCAGTGAAAAATGACTTTTTGAAGGGGCTGTCCATCACGCTGGTAAGCACGATGGCTCCTGGGAGCATCTGGGCGTTATTTGTCTTTGTGTTGCCTCATAGCCCCATTGCGTTTTTGATATGTTTTCTCTTACATCAAACGCCCGCTCTCCTATTCTCCTTCCTATTTTGTTATGACTTTGGCACAAGCAAGGTCACTATGTGTTTCTTACTGTTTTACTATTGCGTTATGACTTTGGCACAGGCAAGGTCACTATGTGTTTCTCACCGTTTTCCTATTGCGTTATGATTTTGGCACAGGCAAGGTCACTATGTGTTTCTTACTGTTTTACTATTGCGTTATGACTTTGGCACAGGCAAGGTCACTATGTGTTTCTCACCGTTTTCCTATTGCGTTATGACTTTGGCAAAGGCAAGGTCACTATGTGTTTCTTACTGTTTTACTATTGCGTTATGACTTTGGCACAGGCAAGGTCACTATGTGTTTCTCACCGTTTTCCTATTGCGTTATGACTTTGGCACAGGCAAGGTCACTATGTGTTTCTTACTGTTTTACTATTGCGTTATGACTTTGGCACAGGCAAGGTCACCATGTGTTTCTTACTGTTTTACTATTGTGTTAGGACTTTGGCACAAGCAAGGTCACTATGTGTTTCTTACTGTTTTACTATTGCGTTTTGACTTTGGCACAGGCAAGGTCACTATGTGTTTCTTACTGTTTTACTATTGCGTTATGACTTTGGCACAAGAAAGGTCACTGCGTGTTTCTTACTGTTTTACTATTGTGTTATGACTTTGGCACAAGCAAGGTCACTATATGTTTCTTACTATTTTACTATTGCGTTATGACTTTGGCACAAGCAAGGTCAATCTGTGTCTCCTTGCTGCACTACAGTCTTGCTTGCGACGGTATTACGTGGGCACAAGGCACTTACTCTTATTCCTTGGCTGCACACATCCACAGGCAAATTTTTTTGTCACGGAGCAGCTGTGTTTTGTTACAGAGCAGCTGTGTTTTGTTACAGAGCAGCTGTGTTACAGAGCAGCTTTGCTGTTACAGAGCAGCTGTGTTTTTGTTACAGAGCAGCTGTATTCTTGCTATTAGTGTGCAATTCTCTCTCAAGGTATTCAATCATCACGTCTGCCTTCATGTCATCGCGCAGATCACCATCAAGGAGGTGTCTGTGGTGGACATGAATGAGGTGTTCAACTACATCGCTGCTGCCCAGCAGCACACTGGAGGCGCTTTCCGTGAGTCTCCCCGTGAGGCCCTGCAGGTGTGTGTGTGTGTGTGTGTGTGTGTGTGTGTGTGTGTGTGTGTGAAAGGGCGTGTTTGATGTGTTTGATTGTTCCCATCCCCATCTCTTACAAATTTCTATTAAGCTCACTCAAGAGATCCTGACCAATTGATGCGTACTTTGTCGCATGCCAATCATATGCACACACGCATGCATGCACACACACGTGCTGAATATGCTGCAATTCATTTTGTGCTTCATGATACACACACAGGTGCTAGATGTGCTGATTCGCTTCATCGCCGCCTCCCAGCCCACTGCCGTAGTGTATGGCCGCTCAGTCTTCTTCAACAACCCACACACTAAGATCCCCCTGCCAGGAGGCACGGAGGCCTGGAGCGGGTTCACGCAGGTCAGGCTGATGCTTTTGCGTAACGTGCCTATTTTTGTGCATGTATGTCTTTGTGTGTCTTAGTGTGTGTGTTTGTGCTTGTGTGAGTGCGTGCGTGTATATTGTATGAGCTGTACGCCTGGCTGTGAGGAATAAAAAATCTGTCTAGTTCCTCTCAGGTCATCATCCGCTTAGGAGTTTGACGCGTTAATTAAAAATGACCAAGCCACTGAAAGCGTCAACTACTATGTTTGAATAAAGGTTCAAGAATTAGAAAACAGGTGAAGATTAGACAGCACAGGTTCCACAAGTCATTTAGATTTTTCGTGCTAGAGTCTCAAGAGTAATGCCCGCTTTGAACACAGGCACACTTGTGCTTTGACCTCAAGGCTGCTTGGATTTACTGCCTTTTGCTTTTCCATAGAAACACCCACATTGAATGTACACATCAGATTTACATATTGGATTTACACAACCCACATTGCGCACCCATATTGGATTTACACTATATGTTAACTCTCTTTTGCCCTTCCATATAAACACCCACATTGGATTTACTCTCTTTTGCCCTTCCAGTTAAACATTCACATTCCCTCAAGGCCTGCCAGAACGGACTGATGCTCTGAATAATTCCACATCTGTGCCATGTCCTCAACGGCTTCATGTCTGATACACACCCTCATTTACCCGTCATTTATACATCCATCATTTGCACACACTTTCCTTCATGTTTGATACACACTCTCCTTTACCCATCATTCAAACGCCCGCAGTCCTTCAAGGCTTGCCAGAACAGACTGATGCTCGCTCTACATAAAACCACATCTGTGCCATGTCCTCAATGGCTTCATGTCTGATACACGCCCTCATTTACCCGTCATTTACCCACCCATCATTTGCACACTCTCCTTCATATTTGATACACACTCTCCTTAACCCATCATTCAAACACCCGCAGTCCTTCAAGGCTTGCCTGACTGGACTGATGCTCGCTCTACATAAAACCACATCTGTGCCATGTCCTCAATGGCTTCATGTCTGATACACGCCCTCATTCACCCGTCTTTTATATACTCTGCTTTACCCATCATTAACACACCCATCATTTACACACACTCTCCTTCACGATTGATACACACTCTCCTTTACCCATCATTTACGCACTCTCCTTTACCCATAATTTACACACCCATCATATATTCACACTCTCCTTCATGCTTGATACACACTCTCCTTTACCCATCATTCACACACTCACCTTTACCCATCATTCACACACCCGCAGTCCTTCAAGGCCTGCCAGAACGGACTGATGCTCGCCCTGGACACGGCCACCAGCGCCTTCCTCAAGTCTGCTCCCTTACCCATCATCATGATGGAGCTGCTGGAAGTCAGGTGTGGGTTGTAACACGCATCGTTTGCAACGTTGTGTCATTCATGGCAAGCATCATTTGTGGCACGCATCATTTGTGATTCTACATCTGCAAAATTTAGCACGGTTTGCATAGCCGGGTCAACTTTGCTTCGCCAATAATTGGTGCAGCCAGGAAGATCATGCACCTGTCTTTGCCGCACCATATAGCTAATTGCTGAATGGAATGAAAATTGTTCACGCTTGGAGTAATCAGTGCAGGAAGAACCGCAAAAAGTGTCTGGTTTGGTGGTGAAAGAAATTATAATGCTAGAAGGGCAGTGCTGATACACCCTGATGCGATTGAGAATGGCAGCAATGGGGAACCTCGCTGGCATAGGCAATGTGGGGCAGCCTACCTTTGGCTTGAATTTGGGCAGGCGAGGATTGGGCAGGCGAGGAGAATGGCCTTCATCCTTAGTTCCTCCAAAACTTCTGAATCTAGATTGCTGTGCTGAATGCCGTGAATGCCGTCAACGTAAGTGCATCAAAAAGGCTGGTGTGTGCAACCCTTTTCCCTTTTGCAAAACATCTACTACCCAAGAAGCTGCGCACGATGGCACTGCTCTTTGCTTAAAATGGCTGTATAATTATTAGCATTTAAGGCGCACGTTGAGCGACCGTCAGCGAGTTGGCTGCACAGCAAGTAAGCCGTACTACAGTTTGAGTTTGAGGTGTTAGAGCAGTGCACGAGGTTTGTCCCGCCCTTCATCAGTGTCTTGGAGGTGTTTGAGCAGCGCTCGAGGTTTTGTCCCGCCCTTCATCAGCGCCTTGGAAGGAGGATCAAAGTTATGTTCTTTCCTTGCAAAACGCTGCTGAAAGGCTGGGCATGCTGCGAATACGTGCAGAAAGGGACTCACTGTACTCTGTGACTCGTCCTGGGATGACTTAGGTACCTGGTCCCCTGCTTTCACTTCTTTCTCTGGCTCCGATTCCTCGTAAATCCTCACAAACAACACCTGTTACTAAGCGTGAGGAAAATCAAGTTGCTCCACAGTTTAGTAAACCCAAAACTTAATTTTGATCTGTTCCCTGCACACTCACAGGATGAGCTTCGATCAGTTTGTGGCCCGTCCCCTGCGCCCAGACATGCCCCGCAAGTTGCAGAAGGCCCTGTACAATGTCAGGGTGCGTGTTCAGCAGTTTGGTGTGCGTGTGTGTGTGTTTGTGTGTGTGTGTGGTTGTGTGTGTGTGTGCGTGCCAACTTGTGGTGTCATCAAGATACTGGCACGCCCTGACGCCTGAGGGGTCCAGAGTTGTGTCGTGCTAGGTGAAGAAGCAGGGTACGCTCCTAAATGTTTGACGTGGTGTTCCCTAACGCTAGTAAGGCAACAGAGCAATCAAATAGCACTGTGGTATCAGAACTGTGGAATCAGCACTGTGGTGACAAGCTGTAGAGAGTTCTGATGCCTAATGCGTCCAGACCTGTCTCAGCACGAGGTGCCACAGGCATGTGTCCCCCTGGAGTGTACCTCTGTGTGGCGATGACTCTCGGCTTTCTTTAGCAAAAGACGAAAGAAAATTACGCCCTGAACTAATGCCGAGGACATATCGTCCTGTACTCCCAACAGACGGTGCCACCGCACTGTGTGTGTGTGTGTGTGTGCGACGAGCCGACTGTGATATGGGCCTTTGGGTCCAGTGCGAGTGCCTTGCCATCCTCTCTCTTCAATATTCACCTGAAGGAGCTGCAGCACCCAAAGGTGTACACAGAAGAGAGGAGGTCGAGCAAGCTGAAGGCTGTTACGACAGATCATGTGCTAGCAGAAACATGATTGGCAGGCATGAGCTGCATCAGGGTACCCTTTTGATTGTTGTGGTGTGGTGCCTCCTGACGCAACAGGACGACAGAGCAGCTCTAAAATTGTGCTTTGCAACCTGCCGCATGCTTATTACAACAGTAATGTGCGTTATCCATTGTCATGCACTTGAAAAACAGGTCTGCCTTTCACCTTAGCCGTCTAGTGATTGGCCTGACTCAAGCCTTGCAGCTTATGTTGTGATTGTGTGTGATTAAATGTGATTGAGTGTGATTGTGTGTGATTGTTATGATTGGCCTGACTCAAGCCTTTCACCTCAGCCCCTTGTGATTGGCTTGACTCAAGCCTTGCAGTAAAACTGGCCATCCAGCACTCAGGCTGTGAACATGCTGTGAACACACGCACGCGCATGCACACACGCGTGGACGCTCACACACACATGCACACACATGCGTACGCACACACACACAAACATACACACACACACACATACACACACACACAACAGGTGTCCATGATTGATGGCCGAGGACGCCGCCGCACCATCAAGGGTGTGACAGAGCGTGGGGCCAACCAGGTAGGGGAAAGCAAGTGCGAAGAACCACAGAGTTTATTGGAGAGCAAGTGCGGAGAGCTCTGAAGTTTACAGGGCATGAGGAATCCAGAGATTTCCGAGTTGGAATTCAGAAACTGCGTTAGCAGCTGTCATGATATTGATAGCGAAAGGATTGCCTTGATAGTGTCAAGTGCCTGTTAGGGGCGGTCAGGTCTAGAGTGGGGTTATGTGACAGCTGCCCGTAAAAGGACTCGCCATGCACTCAGGCTTGCCAAGTGCTTATCTGGCAAGTGGGCTGAACAGGTTTTGAAATTCAGGACGGGCACAAGGTAGCCAGGTTTGGCGCTTCAGCGTGAATACTAGTATCTCTAAATAGATATTACCTTCTGCATATCGTCCCCCTATCTCTCCTACTTTTGCCTCTTAGCTCAACTAATGGCAAGCCCGTGTGGGTCGGGCAAGAAGCAGGTCAAGCTGAGAAGATTGAATGGTGCTGTTGCCGAACAAGGGCATGCGTTTTTCTTGAGGGCAGGCCTTTAGAAGTCGACCTTGCTGTATTAATACCACCTCTTCCATGATTTTCACGCTTAGAGCTTGCTTATAAAAGCCAATTGCCTGCTCGCAATGAGTGATTTTTTAAGCGTAATTTCACAGGAGCCTTGAACCTGCTTACATTGCACACATTCTAGAGAGAAACAAAATTGTGTGTGTGTGGATCATCTCGTTGCTACCTATGTCAATCAAAAAGCATGTGGATGCACCTTGCAGTACTATGACGCAGGTCAGTGTCGTCCTGCAATACTTTCTCAACAAAGAAAATAAGGAGACTGAGACAGGTGTATTAGTTTGTGAGTACGGACTGCCTTGGCCCTTGCATGAGTAGTGCAGTGTCTATTTAAGGTCACATCACATTTATGAGACAGTAGCAGCAAAGGGAGTCAGATATACCGAGCCCGTGGTATCTGAGCTTCTGAGCACTCCAAAAACCGGTGGAAGAAACTGTGCTATATTTGACAAACCCAGTCGCTTGATCCGACAAAAGACGATTTATAAGATGTCCGCTGGCCCTTGTGCTGCGCAAGTCACACCTGCTGCAACTTCACAGGTAGAAATTCACAGTGTCCGAGCCCTGCCTGCGCACCACATTACCGTACACCTTGCCTTGCTCTAAACAGGTTCTCTTCTACAACGACACAGAGGCGAAAGAGACCACGGTGTGCGAGCCCTACCTGTGCTAAGCTTCATACTTGCACGCACTTTGCCTTGTTCTGCACAGGTCTTCCTTCTACAACGACACAGATGATCGAGACCACAGTGTCAGAGCCCTACCTGTGCTGAGCTTCATACTTGCACGCACTTTGCCTTGTTCTGCACAGGTCTCCTTCACAACCACGACAGGAAAAACAGAAAATAGTTGCTGGGTCCTGCCTTTACGTCACACGCTCATGATGCACGCACCTTGCCTCTATTCAGGTCACCTTCTACAACGACACAGAGAAGAAGGAGACCACGGTTGCCGACTACTTTGCGAAGACTGGTGAGATCACACGTGATTCTCTGCTCTGTAGCTTATTATTCTTCACATACTCTTGAGGTTTGCTTGTGTCGGTGCAATTACGCATGCTATTGTCTGTCTTTATTAATTTGCGGTCTTAACCATCATGTGCATACCAAACATCTACTGCTGCTGCTGCTGCTGCCTCTGTTGGAATTCTTGGTTAACTCAGAATTTCAACAAAGGCAGCAGCAGCAGCAGCAGCAGATGTTTGGTATATGCCGAGGTATTCAAAACCAGCGCCCTGCCTAGGTCAGGTAGGTCGTACCATGCGCTTGCCTTGAGGGCCTGCAAATTTCCAATAGCCGGAACGCAGACAATGCCCAGAAGGAACTCGGTAACCCTTTTCGTCTCTCCATCATGCCGACTTAGCCAAGGACGTACGGCACAGGGCGCCATCCTGTGCGTCTGCAATCCATGGCCGACGTCTTATCTCTAGGGTTGGCCAGAACCATGTATCTACGGTGTGTATACAGTACGGGATTTGGCAGGGAAATTATCAAAGCTACTGTGTATATATATACAGATATGCCGAGGTCTTCATAACCAGCGCCCTGCCTTGACTTCCTAACCAGGCCTCTGTTGGAAACCCTGGTGGTTGTGTGTGTGTGCGTGTAGGGGTGTGTGTAGGGGTGGCTAGAATCGTATATAAACACCGTAAATGTCATATACATTTGCATGCATGGCATTCATGCATACCTCATACGCACCCCACAATACCGGACATCTTTCTTGCCGCTCTACCTGTATGGCCGTCAAGAGCCAGGGTCAGGGTTCAAGGATTAAACCATACATTCCTAACCAAACATGTGGAACAAGCACACTAACATGTGGCTGCAGTTTGTGCTGGATACTCAAGTGTACACGTCTATGTATTGTTTGGTGCTCCAACTATTATATATGGGTAGGGTTGGCCAGAGCCATACATTACTAGGTATATACGGTTTACATACGGTAATTTTATCCGGGAGTCACCATACATACGGTCATATACGGTGCAGATATATGGGTATGCTAAGTTCATGAGCAATTGCGCACCATCCGCACGCGTATATCTGAACAAATTCTGTGACTGCCAACGTCTGAATGCAGCCTGTATGCATTTGCGTGTGCATGCACTTGCCACCCTCTCCCCTCCCCCTTCACACACACACAAACACATACACGCACACACCCACGCACGCACACACACATGCACATGTGCACATGGCAGGTGGATTCCCTAGTTCAAATTATTGCTCAATTTCTCCCATTCTTTAGGTCATATACGTATAAAAAAGGGAGCAGCAGGCAGTCAAAGCTGAGGAAAGAGGAAACTAAAAACCCACGGAGGCTAGATAAATTTACAGTCTGGGTACCGGTCATATACGTATAAAAAAAGATATTTCTAAATTTCAATTTTATCAGGGATGGGTCATACGGACTTTTGAGACGTCCCATACGGATTAATACGCTATTAATACGACATACGCGTATAATACGCAAACGTATTTTTGCTATTTTGGGGGGTACCCTGGGCTTGCACCAACC
>Ga0307942_1000476_pt1:17500-27920 | contig 27920 bp, 24 predicted proteins | sample OrgLakmetagen175_FD_201846 | JGI IMG/M metagenome (GOLD analysis project Ga0307942, IMG submission 201846) | Saline water microbial communities from Organic Lake, Antarctica - #175 | ecosystem: Environmental > Aquatic > Non-marine Saline and Alkaline > Saline | place: Antarctica... | reverse complement strand
CACAGGCACCCACGCACGCACGCTCCGACACACACGCACGCACACACGCTCCGACACACACACACACACACACACACACACACACACACACACACACACACACACACACACACACACACACACACAAACGCACACACACGCACAAACACACACACAAAAACACACGCACACGCACACGCACAAGCACACACACACACACACACACACACACACACACACACACACACACACACACACACACACACACACACACACACACACAAACGCACACACACGCACATACACACACACAAATGCACACGCACACGCACACGCACATGCACACACACACACACACATGCACACACGCACACACGCATGCACACGCACACAGGCACACACACACGCTCCCACACACACGCACGCATGCACGCGCACATGCTCCCACACACACGCACGCAAATACGCTCCCTTGCACACAAACTCACACACACACGCACACGCGTACACACAGAAATACACATACACACACACATACACACACAAACACACATATACACACAGGCACCCACGCACGCACGCTCCGACACACACGCACGCACAGACGCTCACACACACGCACGCACACACACACTCACACGCACACACACACACACACATACACACACACACACACACACACCACACACACACCACACACACACACTCATACACATACAGGTTTCGTACACACTTAAGCTTCCATATGTTGAATCAGTACAGTCCGGAGGCTTAGAGTAAGTCACAAGCCTGGCCCATCCTGTCCTCCCTCCCTTTATTTATTGAGTACAAAGATCATTGGTATTACTGCGTGTCACCAAAGAATTCTATTATTTTGAAAGGAAAAGAGGGTAGTGTTGAGCATTAGGCTCAGGGATCTTTGCTCTGATGACGACGTATCAAACGAGTTTGAACAAAAATCTCATTATTCTGTTAACAGATACCCCGTGAACATAATCTATGATGGACAAGCCTCAAGTGCGCGGATGAGCTTCTACGATGATTTGGATATTTCTTTCTACCTACCGGTGCGATTCAAGTTCAGGCTGCTCTGTCTCCTTGTAAGCAATTAAGTGCTGAGCAGACAGGCTGCGCTGCGCTGCAAGGCATGCTAGGTATTTTTTGCTCACATCTAGTATAGCGGCTATGCCTCGGTCTGTTGTTTAAGGAAAATGGTGGTGCGCTTATTCAATACTGGCTCAGTCTGCTTTGGGGTTGAGCCTCCTTCTTTCACCCCCTTTCCGATTACAGTAGCTTGATGCGCCTGATGACTGAAATGTAGTTTACAGGACTAATAGCACGCACGTCCGCTGAGCCGCTTTGCAGGGCTTGATGTACAATATCTACCCCAGAATCTTGACACGAGTATGCGATGTTGTAAACACCACCACCGGCCCTACAGCGCCAGCTGGGATTTCAGACAATGACAGCCTCCTGCCTCCCGTGAGTGTCTATGTGTGTTCCAAACATTTCTGTATTTCTGTGCACCTTGAAATGAAGCGACTTCGCCGTGCGTTGAAATGCCTGCCTTGTCCAGTTGTCTTAATAAGGAGTGTTATCGTGCATGTGACTGCTAAGGTCAGCAGTCTTTGAGCAAGTGACTTGCAGTGTGTTTCAAGCTTTGCAAGTGCAGTTGTTTGCATTCTATGTGCACATGTACACATCCATGTGGTTTTAGTTGTTCGCTCCTTACCTTGGCATCCTTCCCTGTTATTGCTTTAGCCCCTTCCGGATCTGAGTGGTTGGACATATGGGGGCGAAGGTCACTTGCCTGGCAAACCAGCCACCTTCATCTGGCAATTGACCCAGAAGAACTGGGAGAAGGTCTCTACGTACACCTTCCATGTGTCCAAGGTGTGTGTTTGCTATAAAGCAAGAGATATGGGTGTGGCGCTGACGTTGTTGCAGCTGTCAGATTTAGCCAACTCAAGCTGTACTTCTTCTTCACTCCCTTCATGTTGGCTTGCAGTAGTCCATCTTGTGCGCTTGTGGGTCAAAGTGAATTGATATCAATGCAACACTGCTTGCACGGGCTTGCGCGGGCTGCTTGCACGCACACAAAATGGGTCCCTTCTCCCCTCCAAATCCCAGCTTATTGGATGTGAGGTCAAACCAGCATCGACGGCCTTCTTGCTGCTGTTTCCCAGCTGCGCCTAAAAGTCCGTCAGGTTTAGGGGACCCTCAAGTACCTCTGGCAATGTTTGCCATCTAGGCGTCATCCTGACCCAAATGACGCTCTTGTCATCATGATTAAGTCAATCATTCTGTACGTTACCCAATACAAGGGACGGCAAGCTGCCAGCTCTCATTTTTCTGCATATACAAATCATGAACCTTCACCGTTTATTTTCCAAGTGAACGCCATATACTTTTTAACTTCTCACTCTTTTTCCTCCTCACTTTCTTCTTGCTACCCCACATCCAGGCGTCTGGTGACCCCGTTCACCTGCACATGATGGGAGTGAACCTCATGACAGGCTCCCACTATGATCAGTACGAGGTAGTCAAGGAGAGCAATCTGTCACGAAAGCTTGCAATGTGAGGGGCTCCTCAGCATTGTTCATCATTTTTTAATTACCTTGTTATGCTTTGAGCATACCTTCAAGCATTTGCTGCCTGATGTAAGCAGCACTTGGATCCATTCAATCAATGTTCGCTTCACCATAAAACGTGTGCAAGAGCAGACACCCTACCTCATACACCTCTTTTAGGTTGAGTTCACGTACTTTGGCCCCATGAACCACAAGAAGAACGCCCTGACGCCCCCCGAGCTTTGTGCTGAAAGCCGTGGACCTGTAGCAGCTGATACCACCCACCGCGCACGCAAGCTCCAGGCCGTTTCTCTCCTGCCCTCCTCTTTGATTCCAAGCATGCCTGCTGCTAGCACTGCAGGCAGCAGCAGCAGTAGCAGCAGCATTGACGCTCACACTCACAGCATCCATGCTACCAATACCCAAATCGCCGCTTCCTCCTCTTCATCATGGCAGCAGCGCATTGCGGCTGCACTTTCTTTCTTTGTGCATGGGAACAGCAAGTCTGGCGCAAGCAGTCCCCAAGATCGTGTGCAGGCCGATCTGGACTTCATTTCCCGCTTTAATGCTGAGGCAAGTGTTGTGTGATTGTTTGCACTGTGTGATCTGAGCCAGCCGAGATCATGCACAAGCATCCGCTTTTTGTTGTTGCATTTCGTGTAAGTGAATTTGAAACCATGATGTAGTCAGACTGTCAGCATGTGCCAGTTGAAAGACGTGGAGGTGTGCGCACAAAGACTTGCTTAGATCCAATCCTCAGATTCTGTGCCAAAGCCTGCACGTTACCCCCTGCACGTCGCCCCCTGCTGTAATTGGCTCCCTACAACACACAACAGCAGAGTGGCGTGGCCTGAGGTTGCCTGTGTGTTGTTGCCACACAGGCAGATCAACAGCTGCGCAACCTACCTGGATCCAGGAGCAACGGAGGCGAGAGTGCTCAGCCGACTTACAAGCTGGCTCCCAACAAATTTCTTGCCCACTCACATGAGCAGGTATGTATGCCCACATGCATGCCTCTCAATTAATGTACTTCATGTACGTACTCATGAGTAGGGTGGTTCAGGTTGCAAACCTTCAACAAACGAATTGAAAGGGAACACCCTGATGCGATAAACATCGCTCGTTTCTGGCGCAAAACAAATCGCTTGACTCAACTTCATCACCTCCCAACTCGACTTCTTAATCTGGCACTCACTCCCTTGGCTGCTTGAACGATCCAGTGGCGTGCCGTGGCATTGGGCAGGCGCTCTGAGCAGGCAAAGGCAAACGCTGCACACAAGTGAGTGGCGCTCCTCTGCTGTGAGGCTATGAGTGACTGCACTTTATCTACCTTCACAAACGTACACAATGCACAAAGAATAGTGTACATGCCACGAGCCGATGAGGAAGTCAGGGGCCTGCCTGTCTCCTATTTCATGTGTAGAATGGCTTAACATTGTTGAGGTTGCAGCAGTAAAACGAGTCTTCCCATTGTTTAAGCGTAAGAGCCATTGATAGCCACCAACATTGTGAATTAGGTTCACCGTTGCCCAGGACTTCAGCGAGCTGTCAGGAATCCCTTGTATGCATTTTGCTGTCCACTTCCCCAACTCATGAAGCCCAGTCAGGGCCCTGCACGTCCAGAGCCTTTGTGTCTAATTTCTACTGCCCCACGCAATTCAAAGCAGGCCATTGCAGAACTCTGCACGTCTGGAGCCTTTCAAGCGTGTGCTCACTGATGAGCAGCTGCCACAGCAAGTGGACTGGCGTGGGACGGGGGCTGACGGGCCCGTGAAGGATCAGGTACATGATGATGCAGCACATGCCAGAGTGGCACATGCCAAGAGTCAGACGTGACGAGCATGATGACTGCAAACTACGCTGAGGAATTCCAGTTTCAGGGGTGTCAGAGTCTCGCAAATTGGGTACTTGTCACCTGAAAAGGGTACTGTATCCAAAAATCATTTGCTGTTAACTACTTACTGGATTTCTGAGGCTCAGTATTTGCGTTTTCTTCAAATGTTCCTATGGTATGTGTCCCACGAGTGCTACTTAACAAGCTCATTACTGAATTACGCCCAAAGCAGTTGAGCCTGAAAGTGCCAAAGTGAGGGGCTCATGTCTAATTGGTAGCGTTGCAAACCCTACTTTACCAGTATCCGTGCATTGTATCCGACCAGCCAGCATCAAGTGGGAGACTTTTAGGGTCTTGGAGTCCTTACAAAAATTAGCGGCTATTCCTTACAGCAATAAACACCATCGCAAAAAGTTGGAGTGACAAGACCTGTCTGAGGTCAGCAAGATCTCAAATTACAATCTCCAGAGAATCAGCAAAAGGGGTGCCCAAACATCGCATACCTTTTTAGCCCAATATCAAGCATCCACTGTTTTTAGATGTTACTATGTTGGTGAAAGTTTAGGGGGGAGATGAGCTCTGATTGGGGCGCAATGGCTCATTACTCATTACGTGTGCCTTTGGTGCTATGAAGTCAAGGCTGCTTGTGTCAGATTTGTCTGCATATAATACAAAGGACTAATATTGATATAATACCCTCTGCGATTCCTCCCACTTTTGCTATATAAACTGCTTTGTACATCACATCTGCTAATAATATCTTTTGCCTCTAATATATTTCATGCAATACGGAAGTAAAGCCTGCATACACACATACACATTCACACAGAAGTAGACACACAAGCACACAAACGCACACACCCCTCCAGGCATCGTGCGGGTCGTGCTGGGCTTTTGCAACGGCAGGAGCCATGACTGGAGGTGCGTTACGTCCTGGAAACGTTCACTTCTGCATATGGCTGTTTGCCTCCTCCTTGCAGCACCCCCCTGGTTAAGTGGCGTCTACATCTGTGATTCAATTATTTTTTGCAAGTGTACCTCCCTGCTCTCTGTTTGGGGCGGTTACGGAGGCCTTCTGCGTGCACTGATTGCAATCATTATGTTTGAATTGGGGTGTACTGTATGTACACAACAAGGTTGCACCTTCACGCTTACTTTTTTGATTTTCATGCTACGGCACCTTACCTCGCTTTTCTGTGCGCACACAGCTTGGTTCTTGGCCACGGGGGACTCCCTGAGTATGTCAGAGCAGCAGCTAGTGGACTGCTCGTGGGACGCTGGGGAGTACGGGAACAATGGGTGTGGTGGTAAGTGTAGCACACCTGGTGTGAGGGTGTGGCTTGTCTATCTCAAACCTTGCATCAATGGTACGGTGAGGAAAATGGCTTCTCTGTCTAAAAATTGACCATTTGGACGTGAGCTTGTGGTAGGATGTGTGGCGTTGCTGAGAGGGTGAGCTGGATGCATGCCACTTAACACAGACAGGGACATTTTGCTTGAGTAGAGCCTCTCGAATTCTGCACAGAAATGAAGGCAAAAAAGCTGATGGTAAGGGAAGACGCTCCAGGCATACATACTGATCTTGTCCAGCACCAGGGCGACCGTGCGCACTTGCTTTGCTGCAGCAAGTGGCACACACACAACATAACTTAGGATGTGTGTCAGTCCTTATGGTGAATGAAATTACAGCCAACTTCCTGTACTCACCCTACTCTCATCTGCTTGCATGAACAGGGGGATGGACGGAGTCTGCGTTGTCCTATGCCGCTTCTGCAGGAATCGCTTCAGAGTCAGATTATGCTTACCTAGGGCAGAACAGCTACTGCCGGTGAGACCCGCTACCCTGTCTCTGCTTTTGCTGTCACTTTTATGGTTTAGCTGTTACACAGAAACTTTTGGCATTATGATTTATAATAGCGCTGCATCACAGTGAGGAAGACCTCTTGACGCATGCACGCATGCAAGCTTAGTTGTTATGTGGTATTTGTCTTGTTCTAGGTTGCGTGCAAACACACACCACAAATACACACAAAGTGCAATCACACACACACACACACACATGGATACTCTCTCACGAACAAATGCACAGGGAGAAACAGATTGATAAGGTGGCCCGCTTCAAAGGTTTTCGTTCTGTCCCTGCAAAGGACGAGAAAGCGATGATGGAAGCGGTAGCCACCCACGGCCCTGTAGCTATTTCCTACGATGCTGATGACGTGGGAATGAAGTAAGTCGGCCTTGCTAACTTAACCGTGTGGATAAGGGTGGAGATAGTTGGTACTTCTAACTGTAGTTGGTCCAAGTTACAGACTTCTAACCTCGCAGCTAGAACTCAGTTCGAACATTAGAAGTGACTTCTAATGTTCGAATCAGAAGAAAGGTGCTAAAGAGGCCAAGAATGGCCTATTTTTTATCATGTTGTTGTGTTCATTGTGTATCCCAACTGCGAGTCATCAGAATTTCACCTCTAATTACAGGAGTACTAGCTATCTGTGGAGATGCAAGGCAGAGCATGCCAATGAAGGGGGTTACAAGCTTTTTTTTGAGTGAATGCACATGAACATGATCAATACGAAAGTTTAGGTTGATGACTTTTGCCCAATTTGAAACTTGGACCGTAAGGCGTAATTTTTGCCCTGACCGCAGTTTGTATCTACGGGGTTGAATCGATGTGTTTCCTGGGTGACGCAAGCCCTAGACACAAATACCTGAGATTTCTGCCTAGATTAGTCTGGAACAATTGGGTTTTTTGACCATCAAGACTTCCTTATAGCTGGCCCCCCAGACCTAAACGCTCCAGCATACAGCATACCTAACGCACAGATACCATGGAAAATGATGGGTGAAGATGTTGGAACAGCTGCTCCGGCTTGGTCCATGCCTGTCATCTTGCACGCTACTGCCATAGTTTTTAGCTGTTTGGAAGGTTGCCTTTTCCATTTCCAAGCGACTCCGAAGTACTGGGCTTGGCCTCAATAGTCAAGAAAACTTTGAGCGCTCTGCTGCAAAAGAAACAATCGCCATCACGCAGAGCGCAGTAATCTGATATCTGATGTACACACAAACATACATGCACATACTACGTACAGGTATTACTCTGAGGGGGTGTACTCACGAGCCTCGTGCGGTACAGACGCTGAGCACCTAGACCATGCTGTGACATTGGTGCGTGTGGGAGGGGGGGGTCCTTCCATAATAAGATGCTGTGCCACTAACGTTCTGCCAAATGTAATCATGCTGCTTCCCCAGTTTGCTTGTGAGGGGATACCACTTGCAATTCACAAACGCCCAAATTGCAGCACTGAGCAACACTAGCATTCTACCAAACAAGTGCCGGGCAGTTAGGCAGTTGTGATGGAAGGCTTGTGAAAAGATGCAGGCTGATGGGCCTGTAAGCAATGCTGCTTGGCACTGGCAAGGAAATGACAAAGGAGGCCAGAGTGAATGTCGCAGTCTCAAACGTGGCTGTATGTAAAGGTGCTGTAAAAGAGCGTGACCCATGAAGAAGTTTAGTTTACTTTAGTTTGGATTACAAAGGCATTCAACCTGAGGTGGCTGCTCAACCTATGAGGACGAGGTAAACATTAAAACAAACCAAGTGAAAAGGGACTGAAAAGAGACTGGAACATGCTGACCTTAAACACGAGCGTAAGAAGGCAAGTTAGACCGCCATGAAGAAGAGTCGCTGACCTGCTGGCATAGGTGCCTACACAAGACAGACCCTACAAACTGTCCCTCCGTCTTACTGCGTGCGACCTGTTCCCATTCCCTATTACCCGTGACCTGTTTTATGGAGTGCACTCACTGTCACGCCTCTTGACAGAGGACATTGCTCGAACAAGGGCATGAAGAGGCACAGACCTTGATTTGCTTGTTGTGTCTGCAGGTCGGTTATGGCACCACTTCAAGTGGTGAAGACTACTGGCTGCTCAGAAATAGGTATGTTTCAGATACTTTTTTCGCCCTCGGCAGCTAGGCTGTGTTAGTACAGCTTGCAGCACCTTGATACCTATATATATCTTTTGCACGCCTGTGACTTGATAGCAGGTTGTAGAAACCAAAGTGTCACCCATATATCAAGTGGTGCTTGAGGACAGGCCGCTTTAAGTTGCTACTTGCATCATCCCATCAAACGTGCCTCTCCTGACGTGCACACTCCTTCTGCAGTTGGTCCACTTTTTGGGGAGAGAATGGGTACTTCAAAGTCACTCGCAAGGGCAATGATTGTGGCATTACCATCGATGGCGTTATTGCGGTTGTTGAGGAGGAGGCAGTCAACAAAGATGCAGGTACGCTGCTTTTGCTTGCACGTTTTACTCTGACGCAGGACTATGGGAAAACTGCTGTCGACTGCTGCTTCAACTTGACAAATTGCCAGAGGGGGGAGGTTGATATTCGGTATGCTTTTCAAATGTTTTAAGAGTATGAGAGTATGTGTTCTAGACCGGCAATCGTCAAGCTTGGTACTGTTATGTGTTATTTACCTTCAGCATTTCGTACCTTCAGCATTTCCAAAAAAGCTGAGCTTTAGAGCTGCCAGGCACAAGACTCGTATATATTCGGCTGGGGTGTGCTACTTTCCAGCACTTGAGTGATTGGTGAGATCTCAAATCCCAGCAATTTACCTGCTCAATCAAGGCTGGCAGAAAGCCAGCACAATGGTCCCCAAAGGGGTCAAAACTGCTCCCCTCACACCAACTATACAACATCCAACCAAGTGAACACACCAATGGCAAATTGGGGGTGAAATGAGCGCTGATTTGGGCGTGATGGCTCATCACATGTGCATTTTGTGCCATGTTTGGCTTGGCTACGCACTCATCCAGGCCAGCAGGGTCGTCAGTTTCAGCCGGGACTTTGCCAATCGTTGAATTATGGGATTGATTGTTCTTAAAATGGAATAGATTTAATTTCTTGCCTTCGTTGACCTCCACATTTTTTAAATGACAATGATTGCAGGGGAAAGGAAAGCTGCTGAAAAATCAATAGCAGCTGCCCGCGCACAAGCAGTGGCAACAGCTGCTGCTGTTTAAAATGTGGGTAGCACTAGCCCGTTTTGGAGAGAGAGAAAATTTATCGCGCACGAATCAGCCTTTCCAGCCCTATTTATTCTGCAGTTTATTCTGCGGTTGTTGTATATTATTTGCAAAGAGGCATGCTGGCATTACCAGTCATGTTCAACCTGTACCTTGGGATGCTATGTCGAGGCTATTGCTCTGTGACTCCTTGCAACCAACCTGTGTATTTTCAAGCAATTCTCCAACATCTCACACAGCAAGCCGCTTGTCTTGGTTGCTATGATTGACTTCTTTTCCGCTTCTGAAGCCTATTCAAACACTCTGACACCCTCTTTATCTTATGCTAACTATTGCTTACCCCTTGTAAGTAAGGAAAAAGGAATTTCATCGATTTTTGATTTTCAGTGTCACCTTAGATGCTGATTTGCTTGTGCCATTGCCAACAGCTAAATAAAACTGAAGCATCAATATTCTACGATTGTATTAAAACCTCCTTTTTTTGTAAATCTTGTAATCTCAACCGTTTTGTCGTAGACCTCAGGGAGAAACACTTGGAGTACTGGACACCTCATTTTGAAACTCATCCGAGAGAACAAAGAAAAGAAAAACTGCGCAGGGGTGATAACACCACAAGCATGGATTAAGGAACGGAGACGTTGCTGTCGGACAGCGAAGTACTCACGCTACCAGGCAAATTCAAACCCGTGACCCCGAAGAGTCTGGCCTGACCACGGGCCACTAGGCTTTCAGGGCAGCTACCCAGAGAACACAACAGCAAACGCTCTACTTACCACCAACGGTGTGCTCTACCTTCCAAAAGGGCTCTGGTCACTCATTCGCCTTACATCCTTCCCAAATACATGTTTCTCAACCTGCCTCGTGATGTCAATTGCAGTACAGCTCGTTTCAGACTTCGTGTTTACACCCTGCGTTTCAAGATAGCGACATGGAATCAAAGTAATTCCCCCACCCACAGGTGTAATACTGACAGGTGTGATACTGACAACCTGTGTGATACT
>Ga0307942_1000476_pt1:0-12500 | contig 27920 bp, 24 predicted proteins | sample OrgLakmetagen175_FD_201846 | JGI IMG/M metagenome (GOLD analysis project Ga0307942, IMG submission 201846) | Saline water microbial communities from Organic Lake, Antarctica - #175 | ecosystem: Environmental > Aquatic > Non-marine Saline and Alkaline > Saline | place: Antarctica: Organic... | reverse complement strand
CTGCAACGTATGTGATGCCTAGAGGTGCACCCAAGTTGTAGAGCCGTACTATCACGACAGGCACAGAGCTAAGTGCAAGGCGGCCTTTTCTAAAGGAGTTTTTGCGCCTTGCAAACCTCACCGGTGACTTTCGCAAACACGCAGATGCATTTTGACCTCATCCGGGAAGCCAGTGCCAGCAAGTACTCTTTTGACATAGTGTTCGAAAGGTGATGAGCTTGAGGACTCCTTGGCAGCTCGGCGCTGTTTAGCTGTGTACCTACTTGCTGTTTATATATTTGGACGATGGTAGCCTTCTAGAATGGATCATTCGACGCTGCATTTTACACTCTAGATCCTCCCAGAGGGAGATGACTGAGGCTTAAGTCGGTAAGCTCAGGGTAGGGTATCAAATGTTTTAGGGTAGGTGCCTCCTTGTTACTTTCGAGCATAGTCCTGAGATGTAGATATTAAATTACCGAGACTTAAAACAGCAAGTTGAGGAAAACATGCCTATTCTGTCACGATGCAGATCTTCCGTTGTTAAGTTGTTAAGCAGCATTCTGTCATCCAATACCTCACAGCTCACCGATTCGCCTTTGTGGCGTCATATAGATGTCTTGCAGATTTAGCAAAATGGACTTACCAATTGGCTGGTGATAAAAGTATGGTAACACTGTCATTTTCTCGTGGGAGAGCACCATGCTGAGGTTGATGTGCCTCGTTTTTACAGGGCAACCTACACGTGCTTGAGCATATTTCTTTGGACCTTAATCCGTTACAGGGCTACATTTGGCAAGCCTGTGTCGCCACCCCCTGCCAGCCCCACCCTTCACCCCACGGAAATTACAGCCATTGTACTGCTCAAGTACATGAAGAGGCATGAGGGCATTGGTAACAACCGATTGGAGGTAATATACGTTGTATCTGGAAATGTGGGCTTTGAAGGAGAGAGCACTTTGTATTCTGTTCGTTCTGCCTTGTGCAGCAATAAATTTCAGAGGATGCCTATTTCCGTGATTATAAACACGACCTGGATGGCAGTACTGTGGAGCAGCATCAAAGGAAATGCAGCATCAAAGAAAATAGAGCAGTGAGACCACTCCCCATCATATTGACCCAGAATAAAGAGGCATTCAGACAACAGGCATTGTAAACTCTTTCACTGTAGAATGATTCAAGAGGGAAACTACTGGAGATAAGGCAATCTGCAGGCTGGGCTCAGAAAGTTTGTGTTTTTTAATCATGCTGCATCCTGCAACACTCATTTTGTAATCGTACTTCTACCGCACTGGCGTGTGATGTTACACGAACGGGCCAAAACAAGCTCAGTGTTAAAGGCAGCACTTTTGCTCAATCTGTGCCTGCACTCCTCTTTGAGTTGCATCATTGAGCTTAGTAGATATTGTTTGATCCTGTCTTTGCAGGGATTCAAGGTTGAGGGTGTCGTGCGCAGCCGTTACAAGCGCCTCAAAGACAAGTCCCCAAATAAGCCTCCCAGCCTCTTGTCCCTCCTTTCCGCCAGCCTTTTGGTGACTTCTTGGACCAGGTAAGCGTCTTGTTTCCATAAGAAGCAATTTATAAACCTATATGGTTTTTGTTAGCACGCGCAAACATACCTTCTTTAGTTCCTTCTTCTCTTCTCTTCTTGGTTGATTGCAGGGCCAATACTGGAGGCTAGCCTGCACAGCACGCTGGGTTGTACAAGAACTCGCAAGCTATCTGTGTTTTCAGTGGTCCCCCTCAGAAGGTGACAACTGCCCCTTGACCTTTGAGCGGCTACGAGCCATCCTGGCCAGGAACCTCTCCCACACGCACCTTCCCCACAACAGCGCAGCAGGTCCGCTTGAATCAGTGTTGCAGCTGGATCCGATGCTGATTCAAGGCTTTACTCTGAGCCCAGAGCCAGACTGGAGAGACCCGCTAGACGTGTTGCTTCAGATTGGAGCCAAGCGCCTCCCTGCCACTCTGTGCCCTTCCCTCTCTCCCCAGCATTCAGGCCGACCATTTCCTGCTGCCAACAGAGAAGATGGCAGCATCAACCAGCACGCAGGTGGGAAATTCCTGTCCTTCGCAAAGAAAAGAAAAATTACGCAGGCAGTGAAAGATCACTCCCCACATCAATTAATGAGCACTTAGCGGATCAAGCCTTTAAGCGTCCTTGACGCTAGCTTATGGGTATGGACAAAGCTCGATGGGAGGCTAGCTAGCATGTTCCACCCTTGCTGCACACGTACCCTTGCTGCATGCGTGTAAGCACCTTAACTGGCCTTCATTCTCCTTTGCATACCTTCCAGCACCATCCTCTGAAGCACCGCCATCATCAGCAACAGCATCATCCACAGCAGCACAACTATCAAATGAGCTGCCGCCGCTGCACCAGCACTCTCATCAACAGTGTCAGAAGCAGCAAGAGCAGCAAGAGCAGCAGGTACAGCAGCACCAAGCGCACCTAACGCTGCAGGCAACATGGCAGCAGCAGGAGCAGCAGCAGGCACAGCAGCATCGAGTGCACGTTCTGCAGCAGCAAGCACCACAACAGCAGCTAGAGCAGCAGGTGCTGCAGGTACCACAACAGCAGAAGTGCACACATTCGCAAGAGCAGGTTCAGGTGCAGGTTCAGGTTCAGCCACAGCAGCAACCACAACCACAGCAGCAGCAGCAGGAGCAGCAGCCACACCAACATCAGCCGCACCAGCAGGACAAGCAGGTGCAGGTACAGCCATCACATCAACAGCACCCGCTGCCGTCGCCGCCGCCGCCTTTGCAGCAGCAGCAGCAGCAGCAACGGCGACAGGAGCAACAAGTGGTGCAGGTAGTGCAGCAGCAAAAACAGGCGCACCGTACACAGCATCATGAGCAGCCGCAGCATCAAGGGCAACAAACCGTCCCACAACGGAGTGCACCTGCGCAGCTAGCAGTCCAGCAGCAGCAGCAGCAGCAGCAGCAACAGCTGCAACAACAACAGCAGCAGCAGCATTACCCATCAGCCCTAAAAGTACACCCATTTGTCAGCATCTGTGAACAAGTTGTTGCAGATCCTCAGTACAATCGCCTTCACCATGTGTGCCAATTAAACTCGTGGTGAGTTGCCTTTTACAAACCTCCCAAAACATTTCAACGAAATGCAGACCAGTTAATCTGTATAGGATACCTACTCTAAATCTCATGCACGTGTCCATGCTGTCAGTAGGCTGGCAATCTGGCTTTGGCCGGTAAGGAAGTGGTATGTTACCAAAGCCCTTATTTCCTGGATGGATGCTTCAGGAACATATTTGCCACGCAAGTTTCTGGTTCTCCTCAATTTTGCAGGCATTCGACACTTGAAGATGAGAACCTTGATGCAGACGGGCCGGATTGGCACTGCAAACGATGCAGAGTCTATGTTTACCGAGCCGAAGAAAACAGGTGGAACAAGGTTGAAATCGGTTCAGGCAAGTATGTCTTAAGCAAGTTTTGTTTATAGCCATTTCCATGCAACCAGGTCTGTTTAGGCGCTCTAGGCTTGCAGCTCAGTTGATGGTTTGAACTGCTGAGCACGAAGTGAGCACTATTGCTTTCAAATGAAAAAGGAAAAACTATGCGGGCAGTGAAAAAACACTCCCTACATTAATTAAGGAAAAGGAGCCACTTTGGTACCAGGTACCGTAAAACTCCTCCACCATAGAACAAGAAAAAGGTCACTGGGGATCAGGAGGGGCTCTTAAAAATATCTCAGGAATGATGGTCATGGGTGCCTATGACGCTTGAACGACAATTAGGTGCATGCCGCCTTGCCTTGCCACACCCATGCCTTTGATGCTTGGCAGCAATTTGATCGTTTTGTTTCATAACGAAAAAACCTGTGCTCTTTGCAGGACGGGCATGTGGCCCCAGCAAAGAGGAAGCAGAGCGGCAGGTGGTGCGGCGTGTAGCCCAGCAACTCCTCGCTAATTGCCACTGCTCTTTCCTGACGAGCCTCTGCCTCCATCCCAATCTTCCACCCCTTCTCCCCCATCTGACAGCGGGGATGCAGGGCAACAGCAGCAGCAGCAGCAGCAGGGTCAAAGCTCGCCTCCTGTTCTACTCCCTGCCACCTTTTTGACACCTTCTACATCTGAGGACAGCCAAAGCTTCCTGTCTGCCTCCTGCCTCCTGTCTGCTCAAGCTTCTCCTACCCTCCCTCCTCCTGGAGGCACAATGACAGAACCATCAACCTCTGCCGCTACACCTGCAGCAGCCTCTCCTACGGCTGGTCCTCTTGTTGAGTCAACTCAGCAACTGCTGTTACATCCAAACAAGAGGACCATGCCTGGAAGGGTGAGCAAGTGATGAAACAAGGGTGGTATGAGTAATCATGCGTGCGCAAGCGTCTTTTTGAGTGTGATCTTCATACAATTGAGTATTGCGTACTTGTTGGTCAGCAGGCCCCAAATGTCCATGAAGGGCGCAGATGTGCAATTTTTTCGGCAATGTGCTCAGTGCCCTTCCCGCATTTGCATGTTGTGTTTGTCTGTGGCAAGTGCTTGTTGGCAATTGCACTTGGGCAACCAGGAAGAGGACAGTAGGCATGAGAAGAATTGTCCATAAGCAGATCCGTTCATTAATCACAGCGGTCTGAATGTCCATTTGTGCATAGGTGCAAAGCAGCCTCATGGCACCCCCAGCAACGCAGTAAACCTGTTGAAGTCACATTGCGCAAAGTTTGCAGCTGAGGTGCGTTGGAGGTTTTCTGCCATGTTTCATGGCTTTCGGTTTCTTTTTGCTGTTCTAAACAAGCACCAGTTGCCTGCCAGGGACGATGAGGAATCGAGCTTGCTTGTGCAGGATTAGAGAGTTGCAACCTATTCCCCTCCCACCCGTGTCTTGTGTTTTAAACCGTGCATGTGTGTGTGTTTGAGAGAGTGTGTGTGTGCGTGTGCGTGTGCACGTGTGTGTGCGTGCCAAATTTGGTCGCTGTACCACATTAGAAAAAACTGCATCCAGGTAACATTACTACCATAATTAAGTGAGATTAATATGCTTTGACAAATTTACTGCGGCTTGTATTTGGTAACCTCAGGCTAGTTACATGCCAGCAAGCCAAGGACCTGAACCTTATTTTATGTGTGAGGCTAAAATAACTTGGGCCAGAAGCACAAGTGTGATTCTTGGACCTGTCACAGGCCAAGTAAGTTTCCTCTGAAATTGAGCCTATTCTTCACTGTGCGTCATCTGTACATCATGATGTGTAGTGGTGTAGGATTGTAGGAGAATGTATTTTAGGAGCCCGGCTTGTGACTTCCAGATCCCTGTTAGTTTTTCTCTCTGTTATTTTTGGAGGAGTTAAAACACTAGCAGTGCCCGGTACCTGATTGGCTCCTTTTAGGCTCTGCCTGCAAGTTCTTCTTTTTCAAGCTATTTGCAATTAACGTGTGTTAGATGTAAGTTCATCAGAATCAGGATCATCTTCTTCCTTTGTGATGCCAATGCTGTGCAAATCACTCTAACCTCATCCATTCCTGTGCAGGGCCATAACCAAAAATTGGCTAAAGAAGCTGCGGCCTCGATGCTTTTACTCGCCATGCTTGAGCAGCAAGAGCAGGGTGACGATTCCCGGCTCCCTCCTCTGCTCCTTAATTGAAATGAAGAAACCACAATTATATTTAGCAAACTTGTTATGATGCGTAGGGCTATCATGCTGATAATAATTATTTCTGCTGTTGAAATTCAAAGAATGCCACATATTGTAGGTGCAATTGAGGCTGGCAGTGGCCGGGATGGGTGGTCTTCATAGACCTTACCTTAGCTCTGCAGTTCCTGTGCCTTGCGCTCTGCTTGTTTGAGCCTGATACTCCAATCTGTTTATATATGACTTATTTCCACTCCTGGTACTCTTATGGACCTCTCTGACTGCTGCCATTTGACACGCTAGTTATTTCTCGGTTCGAGGGACTTAAAATAACGAGTTTATTGCCTGCATAGTTTTGCTTTTTTCTCTTCCAGGGTGCGATGCTCTGACAAGGAACTTTGGGTCATTAGTGCCTTGTTATCACTATTCAGTATCATGGGACACACATCATGACAATCACAGCATGCTAGCACAACTCACAGCCAGAGCAAAATGATAACTGCATTGGACTCAAGCAACCACACACCAGAAGCTTTGCCTACCACCTGGACATGAGCTGTCCGCCAACAAGTGGCTGCTACACCCAACAGAAACCAGCCCCACACGCGAACCTTTTAGGCAGGCCAAGATAACGAGAGCAGTCATAAAATACTCAAACACCAACAACCAAGTTAACCATGCACAGCCTCCCAACCTTACTAATAGCCATCAAAGCACCTCAGCACCTCCACATGCAAACGCCCAAGATATACCACATACACAGCCACCTACAAACCGAAAAAGACGCTTCTTATATATGGAACACGTGCTGATGAGGAGGAAGGAACAGGTCGCAACCTCTGTCCTTTCCGTTCCCATACTCCACAGACATGCTCTGGCAATACAAGAGAGTACGCCAAAAAAGCAGCAAACAAGTCAGGGGCATCCAGTGTTGTAAACCAGATGATTGATATTGACAACGGCATTAACAATATAGCTCACTGGCAAAAGATCGGCTCCAAAAGAAGGCAAGGGTTCAAGGTGGTTGGCAAATACCAGCATCCCAGGAGCAGTACCTGGTCCACTGGTAGCCTAGTGCCATTGAGAAAGGATCCCTTCAATGCCATATAAAAGCATCCTTTAAACGTGCAAGCAAGATTTCAACTGCACGCAAGGATCTTCGAGATCCTTGCTGCGAAATCTGTTGGACACCCCATAGCAAGGAACGAACGGATGAAGTAGAATCTGACCATGAATACGTGTCTGATGAAAAGGTTTTTGCAAGCTGACATGCAATTGAGTCCAAGGCCTCCTGACTGCTGGTCCTCCCACATTCTTTCAGCCATGGAAGGCTTGCCACGATCACACATGTTCAAACAGAAGCTGTTGAGCGAACTGTGAGCCTTTTGATCTCAGTCGGTTAGTCATGGACTTTAGGGACAGACATTTGGAGTTTTGGGCACCTTTTTTCTGATGGCCACCGTGAATTTGCAACAGCTAATTGTTGACTTATCACCACCAGTGGTGCACACTGCCTGCACAAAGAGCTCTGGTTACCCGTCCTCCTTATAGGCTACCCATGCGTGCTCCTTGACCTTCCTCGAAGTGTCATTTGCAGTGTGGCTCGTTCCACACTCTCCGCTTTGAAACAGCAACTTGGAATTTCACGTGAGCGACCTCTTCCTCTACTTGCGACTTGTGTGAGGCTGATAATGACGTCCAGGATGAAAAGATGGTCTTACCTAATTCACTGCACCGCACCCTCAGATGGTTTCTCTTTGCAGGAAGAACGCGCTCTTATTTCCACAGGCAGATCCCAGGATGTGTCTGCTTTTTAACACAATAAAACATCGAACTCCATCTTTTCCTTCATAAATTGCTTCCAAGCTTCATGTTCATTCCGTCAATTACGCTGCCAAACTTGTCCATACCAGACGTGCCCTTTCCAGCAATGTTATTGAATCTCATCAGGAGACGGTTTCAGGCAGGTCGAGCTGCAACCCTCCTGACCCCTTTTGAAAAAGTAAGTAAAAGTAAAAGTCTACGCTGGAAAACACCAGCGTACATTAAAGAAAGGCTCTCAACTAGTGCTCACACTAGCTAGCCAGAGCCCCAGCAGAGATCGAAAAAGACAGGCAACATAGACTAATGAGGATCCGGCGGGTTGTCAGCCATGCGATCCGGCCTGCACCTAGACCTCCTGAAGCCAGTTGCTCTACCAGTAACCCACACGTCAGATCCCCTATTATCACTGAGCACGCTAGTAATAGGACTTAACCCATTTGGCTTTTTGATGCTCTTTTATCCGTCGGAGACAGGCTTACTTCCAGTCGCCCTGATGCTATTTTGGCTACTCCCTTAAATCTAAACCACCTTCCACTCCACTTGCAACAGGTGCAGCATGCTAGATCTCATGGACAAGTGCACATAGCTCACAAACTTGACGCAAATAAGAGGGAGATACACCTCAAAGAAGTATTGTGAACTAGGCCTGGACACCAGCTGGAGGCCTCAAACAAACAGCACGAGAGTTTATGCAAGCGCTTAAAAGCTAAACAAGTTACAATTCACACCTTCCTTCTTGGTGTGGGAGGATCAATCTATACCTCTAACACTTTGTATCATCTAAAAGAGATCGGCCTCAATTCACAGAGGGCCCACAAGACTGCCCTTAAATTGCATGCTCACTCTGTGCATTATGGCTGCCCACGAGCACAACAGCAAATTTCTCACTCATAACTTATAACAGGTGGTGTGCACTGCCCCCAAAAAAGGCTCTGGCTACTTGTTCTCCTTACAGCCTTCCCAAATACATATTCCTTGACCTCCCACGATATGTCACTTGCAGTGTTGCCCGTTTCAGACTGCGTGTCCACACCCTTCGCTTTGAGACCGCAACATGGAACCCCAGGTCCTCCCCTGCCTGTGCTTTGTGTGAGGCTGATGATGATGTCCAGGATGAACAGCATGCTATTTTCCACTGCACACGCCCACTGCACACGCCTACTGCACACGCCCGCCATACAGTGTCTCTTTGCAGGAGATATGAGTCCGTATTTTCAAAGGCAAAAGCGCTTCTTATGAGCAGGCTAGCAGTCGCACTTCTTGACTGAAGGCCTTTTTTTGTAATCCTTGTAAACCAAAGGCAAGACCACAAAATTTTTCTACATTTATGCAGAGTTTACAGAGTTTACAAAGTAAGCCATTCAGTCAAAACGTGCAACTGCTAGGCTGCGTTTGCAAAACGTGTAAAAATTGTGATAATTGTTTTTGTAGCACCAGACTTGTTGCACCTACAAAAAAACTTGGAGAGGGAAAATAAATAGGCACAACGCTGTTTGTGACATTGCAGCACTGAATAAAATCAGTAACAATCAAGCATCTGCCAGGACCAACCGGCCGCAATAAATTAAAGAGGGGGAATCATCTGTAAGTTTCGGGTACATAAAGAAAAGAAAAGAAACGAAAAGAAAACTTCGCTGGTAGTGATGACACAGCCAGCATGATTAAGCGAGGGGTTACGTAGGTGCCCGCGCCAGGCAAACACCTGAAAGAGAAAAAATTAGTGTGGGTCAGCAGGGGGGTTGTGTGCCATGGCACTTAGACCCGCACCTTGACTGTTGTTGTTTAAATTTTATTGCAGTGCATATACTGAATTTACGAGTGCAGATGCATGTCTGATGAAATGTTCGTTCAGTTCGTGTGTCAGGTTTTCAATCTTATGGTAATCCTCCAACTCCAAGAAAGGAATCCAAAACAGTCTACCCTGCTTAGATACCGTAAAATAAACAACTCCTCCTTCAAAGGTCTCCTAGACACACACATTAACACATCAGCTTTCGAAGAGGTGCCCCCAAATCCCGCAAACACCCAAACCCAACAATCTTTACCCATCTACACAACACCCGCACCACAGCCACGCTCAGCAACACACACCTGTAGCTACAGGCACCCCATTACAGACTACTTAATCAGAGACCCACTACCTATACACTCAGATCCATCGACAAGTAATGGACACCCCAAAACCAATCCTCTGTCTTTGACACATCCAACTTAGAGCCACAAACATCCCCTGCCTCCCCTATAATCACAGCAGAACCTCAAACAGGGACTTAAGGTCATGTTGCACTCAACGTACCTGCACCTTCACTATTAGAAGAAGTTACCCCCCAATGTACAGAATCCAATGCTCGACCCAGGAAACGCACAGCACATTGCAACAGATCCCCCAATGAGCTTCCCCAAACACAACACTCCCTCGCCACAACCATGGAAGGGCCTCCACCTTCACCACGAACGGAAACCCCGCGCTCACAAGCAACGCTACTCACAAAGGGTATCCAACCAAACAAAAAAGAACCACAGCTCTATAAGCACATCGCCAATACCACTGCCACAAGCTACAGCTATTACTTGCCTCTCTGACCCTGCACCCACTAACTAACTGGCCACTCTCTCCCAAGACCAACCAGCAAAGCGTGCACGGCAGACACAAGATACCCTCCCCAGTACCAGAAAGAGGACACGCAGCCAAACAGAAAGTCAGCAACATACGCCCCTGGCTCGAGTCACAAACACTGTTGCAATAAGCTCACAAATAGTAATTCAGCCTACTGAACAACCTACAAACAGTCAGCCAAACAAACGCACCACACACTCACAAATCAGCCACTAGCCACAACCACCATGCAACACAAGCGTTCACACAAACAATCACTCCTCCCACTCAGCATATCAATATCATCAACCCGATAACTTACCAGATACACAACAACCCATCCTTTGAGATTGCAGACCACCCAGTACCATCATCACAGCCCAGACCCCAAAGGAAAAGAAGATGTGAGGTCCTCGATATACCCCATAACCTCCCTAGCCTAAACCTGACCCCCTTGCGCACCACGCATATTCAACAAGAACTCTGGACTTACAAGAAGGATAAGGCGTTTTCAATGACACTCACAGAGGCCATCAACGCACTCTACTATGATGATATGGACATCCTACACAAAGATAATTGGAGGTTCCACACCCCCAAAGGAAGAGACCGAGATGATACACCCCTGAGACAGAAACAATACCACACTTACTATGCCCCCATGAATTGAAAAATGGGCCCTACCCCTCTTTAAATCAGTTGGACTAGTGCCCAAATCCAGTAAGACTATTGCCCGGAGCCAAATTAAGTGCGCAAGCTGTGAAATTTGCTCCTTCCATCTAGGACTTGAATCTCCAGACCTCTCCCCACCTTTTAAAGACATGTACATCTGTGACGTCTGCAACCGTACCTACCACTGGCAATGCTTGCTTAATACAAGCTGCTGCAATGCCACTGAAAGGGAAGCTATTGATGCCAATGATTCATGGGCCTGCCCTGCCTGTATCAATCTGAATCAAAATGGAAAGGAAAGCCGTATCCACTTTCAGAAAAGAGAGATTGTGGAAGTCTCATGGAACCCAACCTGGGAGCCAGAAGAACTACAAAACACGTGTGAAAGCTTTAAGCAGAGCCTCAAAAAGTTTGAAGAACAATCACCGCACCACACTTATCTCAGCCTGCACCAGATGAACACCTAAATGATCTTCAAAAACAAGGGTTCTCTGCCATCCAAGAGAACAATGCGTACCAACCCTACAATGTTAATCTTCGGAACAAAGTTAGCTTTGACATCCAACCCACCAACCCACAGGCTCACATCACGGCCACAGGGCATTGTGAGTACTGGATCACAACCATTGATCTCATGAAGTATCAAGAAAAGAGTACCCTAAACTCCCCAGATGACACTATGCTTCCTGAAGTGCGTGTACACTGACACAGTAGCCTGTATTTACAATGTTGACGGAAAGTGTAAAGGTATGCTTACTCCCGAGCGCCTTCACATACTGCAAAAGGCCTTTAATAAGGCAAAGTGCAGCGGCCTACACGGCCACATTACACCTCCACCCATTAGCTTTGCATCAGAACTCGTAGGCCTCATTACTCGTAAAGACATCTCTACCTCTAAACATACGAACAAAAAAATCAAGGACTCTTTCTCCCGGATACTCCCCTCCCACATCACCGCCGCATTTCAAAAGTGGGCCATGGTCACTAAAGAAAAAATGGCATCCCCCCTCGACTATGACCCCAAATTCTCCCATTACTGGAGTGAGCACCCAAGAGAAAAAGTGTTTAGGGCAAACACCAATGCCTTCTCCTCCCGATTTTCTGGGTTCTCCATCTGCCATCCCGTTTACCATGAAAACACCAGGCTATTAGCAACAGCCATATACTGGAGAAGACACGCCATCTACTCTGCTGCTGTCAGCACAGAGGAAACAGTCAAATTCATGCTCCTCCCTTCATGGAATAAAGATATGACCACAAAATCCCTATGCATCTCTCTGCCGCAAATACCCACACATGTGTACATTCCTTTGCACCATCCCATTAAACCAACTCCAATATGCAAACGTGCCCTTCTGGAACAACATACAAATACCACTTTCCAAACACTCCTGGGAATTGCAGATCATTGCCATATGGAACACCAAGGGCAGGGTCTGCCTCAATGCTTGCAACAAAGACTGGCTAAAAGAACTTGCCAAAGAGATCCCCGAGGCAAAGTGGGAAATTCAAAACATACATAACCATCTCTACCAAACAGCCTTAGGTTCCGGACAGCACTCAGGACTCAACACATTTAATAAGCTACCCAATAACCACCCTCAAGCCCCAGAAGGCCCAGATGAACAAATGCCCTGATGAGCACTGACCAACCTCATAGTTGTAATATCGACGAAGCACCCCAAAACAGCTCCAGCCAAAACCTAACCCGAAAGGTAAAAGATTGGCGGGATTGGACCTACACTGATGGCAGCCTCCAAAAGAATGAAGTAGGGCAAGACACCGGATCAGGTGTATACCACCCTCACTTAAACGTTTCCCACTATGTAAACCCAAAAG
>Ga0307942_1000474_pt1:0-22500 | contig 27963 bp, 31 predicted proteins | sample OrgLakmetagen175_FD_201846 | JGI IMG/M metagenome (GOLD analysis project Ga0307942, IMG submission 201846) | Saline water microbial communities from Organic Lake, Antarctica - #175 | ecosystem: Environmental > Aquatic > Non-marine Saline and Alkaline > Saline | place: Antarctica: Organic... | reverse complement strand
GTAGGATAAGATGCTTAGGCGCGGAGGGGTGATGGTGCCGATGGGTTAGATATAAATCGTGTCCTTAGCAAGCTGTTGAAAGTTTGAGGGATGGGAGTGGGTGGTAATCCCAAAGAATTACACAGTCCCGGGTAGAATTAAAGTATGTAATGGATATGGAGTGAGATTTGCAGCCCCTCCTACAACGCTGCTCTCCTGACGCTCTGCTGCTTTGTGCTGCCGAACTTGTCGAATGGGACTGTGTGTGTGTGCTTGGTGTTTGAGGCTGGCAGGAGCCTGGTGTGGATCGATTGCTTCTTGTTTTCACTCTTGCTTTGCTAGTTGCTTACCCTTCCTCTTGCTTACCGCCACTGACCTGTGTGTTTGGATTGACGGGCTCTGATGAAAAGAAAATACTACGCAGGCAGTGAAAAAGCGCTCCCAACACTAATTAAGGAAAAGGAGCCACTTTGGTATCGGGTACCATACAACTCCTCCGTCAATAGAATAAGAAAGTTATCAATGGGGACCGGGAGGGTTGCAGGCTTGACCTGAAACTGTCTATTGATGAGAGCTGAATAGAGTGCTGGAAAGGGCACATCTGGTATGGACAAGTTTGGCAGCGTAATTGACAGAAAAAACACGAAGCTTGGAAGCAAGTTTCTTAACTTTTTGAGAATCAAGACCCAGCTCCTTAAAGAGCTCCAGCGTGTGATTGTTGTAGATGGTGCCACCCACACCCAAAAGGATGGTGTGGAGGGTAACGGAGGCTCCTTGATGGATGGAGCAGAGGCTTTTGTGCTGTTCCTGCGTGGAGCTCAGCTGGTTCTGCGGTCTAGTGTCCTCACAGTACTTGATCTCGATGAGGTGAATTTCACGTTGGAGAATACTGAGATCTTTGGGTCGGTGCTGTCTGGGGAAGGTGGATCTGTTAGTGGGGGAGGTGCTGCTGAAGTGATTCCATTCTTTCTCAGTTGCCCCCTGCCACTCCAAAGAACCCACCCCCCTTCATTGCTGGTCTGTTGCTTTTTCGTTCTTGGGGAGATGGGGCCAGCCAGTACAGCATCCAAACGGCTGAAGGTGAACCTATTTTTGTCTTGGAAGCGGGGTGGAAAGAGCCATTTTGGTATAATCCTAGACTCAGCTGTTTTGGGAATCTGAAGATTTTGCATAGCCAGCTGTTAGCTGCTGCCTATATCCATGCAGACCAAACAGGATCCTAGGGAGCCTGTCTTGCTGATGGCTTTGGGGATCATGCTGCGTGCTAAGTTGTGTCTCTCAGTGATCATATATCTTATTTGTGTGTGTTGGCATCCAGAGAGGATATGCAGAGCACTGTCTAGTTGAGGGCAGAGGGGGCAAGTTAGGCTTATTGAGTGCCTAAACCATACCGCATGCTTTTGGCTGTGCAGGGTTCCTGTTCTGTACTCATAATGATGCACTCAATTTTATTAGGGACATAGGATGTTGTTAGGTAAGTGTTGCTAGTAGATCCATTGGCAGTGCCATTCTTATTGATAAGGGCCTGGAGAATTTTCATGGTAGTTTGCTATGGTATTGGCATTTCCTGGTTTGTGGAGGGGGTGCATGTGTGCTTGCAAGGCGTCATGGTAATTGAATAGGTACCAAAGCCTTGAGGTAGGAAAAGAAAAACTACGCAGGCAGTGAAAACCACTCCCCACATTAATTAAGGAAAAGGAGCCACTTTGGTACCGAGTACCGTAAAGCTCCTTCACCGCGAAACGGAAAGGAAAAATCAATGGGGTAGGTAACTGGGCTATGCATGGTTGAAGTTGTAGAGTTTAATGTTCTTCGTATTCTTTTGCAAACCATTAAATGATGTGAAAGGGATTTCCCCCAGGGCCAGCTGTTTTGATGGAGGTATCAGCAATAACAGAGTAGGTATTGATTATCTTTCTAGCAAGAGCGTCAGCGTATTCATTGCCCATAATATATTTCCTGCGTGGGATATACCTGCGTGGGATTTGCTTTGTGGAAATGAATGGACGATGGTGATTGGTGGATTGCTTTGGCAATGGATTGGAGGACATCTCCCTGGATGTGGTGGTGGTGGAGGTTTGGGTGTGAGAGCTGCTTTTTAATTTAGTGCAATGAGGTTAGGCTATCTGTAGCTATATGGGAGTAGCCGTGAATGATTGCGGCTGCTGTAGCTGCTAGCTCTGCACGTAAGATGGTGCTTGTAATATCTACGCCTCTTGGGTTCACGAAATGTGATATGTTTAAGCAAGGGTGGTGAACACCTGATCCTGTGTCTTGCCCTTCTTCGTATTTTTTAAAGCTGCCATAAGTGTAGGTCCAGCCCCACCAATTTCGTACATTAAGGATCAGATTTGGGCTGGAGCTGTGCTGGGTCGCTTCGTCATTGCTCTGAGGTGGGTCCAGGGTACTATCTTGATCTTGAGATCCTTGTCCTGGGGTTTGATGAAGGTGGTCGCTGGGTAGTTTCGTTACTTTATTAAGGCCAGGGGTCTTATCATTGCTAAGTGCGGTAGGGGTCATTATGAATGCTATTGATTTCCCACTTTGCCTCAGGAATTAATTCCGCAAGCTCTTTCAGCCAATTGTTGTTGCAGGCATTAATGCAGTTCCTTCCTTTCGTAATCCATATGGCAATGATTTGCATATCTTAAGTGTGTTTGGTGGAAGAGCTTTACGGTACTCGGTACCAAAGTGGCTCCTTTTCCTTATTAATGTGGGGAGTGGTTTTCACTGCCTGCGTAGTTTTTTCTTTTTCTTTTGTGTTTGGTAAGTGGCGTCTGTATATTGTTCCAGAGGGGTACTTCGACATATTCAAATTGTTCTGAACGCGTTTGCTTGTCAATAGGATGTAAGACCTCCGATATATAACCTCAACAATTTATTCCAGCCTGCCTCTCTTGCTCCGGAGGGATCCCTTTTTAATCATCAACTTTCGGTTCGATTCAACCTCGTAGTAGGGAGTTTACTATCTCCCCTTGACCTATAAAATACGCCAACAACATTGTAGCAGTTGGTTGCTAGTAGGCACTGCCAATGGTAGGTACGATTACAGACGTCGCATATGTACATGTTTTTAAAGGGACACAGAGCAGATCCAGTGATTCAAGTCCTAGATGGTAGGAGCACATTTCACAGGATGACCAAGCTTTAGTTGTTCGGACACTTATCCAACTGCTTTTGCCAAGCTTTCGCTGAGATGCCCTTTGAGGCATATATAGTGATGTAACCTTACCTTACCTTATCCAACTGCTTGAAGAGGGGCAGGGCCCATGAGCATCTTTCTAAAATCATATCAGGGGGGTAGTGTGTGTGGTATTGCTTCTATCTTTCTGGGGGGCCAGCACCTCTACCCCTTTTGTTGCAAAGACTACACAGACAAACCTCTGGCAGACCTTAATCTGGACTACCATAAAATTAAAAAAACTGACACACAAACTGAATGAACACTCCATCAGACATGCATCAGCACTCATAAAAACAAGGTATGCACTGCAATATAACACAAGCAACAACAGTCAAGGATTGTGTCCGGGTGCTATGGCACACAACCCCCCTGACCCACATTAATCTCTTTCTTATTGTTTGCGCGGTGGGGGGTTGCCTGGTGCGGGCACCTATGTAGCCCCCTCCCTTAATTATGCTGGCTGTGTCACCACTACCAGCGGAGTCTTTTTTTTTCTTTTCTTTTCTATCTTGCAAGCAGGAGGGTATTTTTTTTGGATGGCACGTATACTTTTTGGGGTGGACCCCCCTGGGGGCCCCCCCCCCCCCGACCCCCCTTCCAGTGCCCCCACCAGGACAAAAAGGGTACCAATCTGCTCCTTTTTCAAATAAGCATCCATCTGCATACTCATCAAGACCTAAAACTGAAGTGTTGCAGAGTTATGGGGCAAAACTGAGATACGGACGCCCATGAACACGTGACCTACCAGGCACCTATAACTGGCTTGCACAGTCCCACAATACTTCCATTTCTTCAGATTTCCACTGACTATCTCATGCTGGCACAATCCTGTTAGTTTGGGGTAAATTGCTGCTTCATTGGCTTGACTCACCCAGCGGCCTGCACTCGAGCGCATGTGCCTCTGACTTTTGGACATGTCCACAGCCCCCCCCTTATTCCAATTATATCAAAAAGGGTGCCAATCAACTGGGTTTTAGCTGAGGATTCCGATGATACATTTAAAATTTAGTAGGAGTGACCCTAAATTCTTGGAGGGGGGGTCCGAAAAAGTCTGACACCCCCCGGACGCCCCCATACCAATCGGTAGCTCGCGACGTCAGGATTCCGAATATATGAATTTTAATCGATTTGACACGTGCCGTCCAAAAGTTATGCGCGCCTCCTACACCCTCCTGTTGCAAGTGTAAAATTTCCTATCATATTGTGGTGGACGTCCAGATCATCATAATATCATGATAAAGTGTGTTTATGGCCTCAGTGGGTGTCACAGAGAAGGCCTTCTTGTCTTTCTTGTACGCTCAGGCTCTGATGTATCTTTCTCTCGGCAAAGATTACAGAATAGAGATTCACTCAAAACTCAGACAGTTATAGACTTAACTAATACCCTGGAAATTTCCTCACACATTACTTTTAAATAGAATAAGGGCAACAAAATTATGTACATAAGACAGCCCTGGAAAAAGCAGGCTGGAACACTCTTGACTCTTGATCCAGTCTTAGATCTCACGCAAATTCACACACAGTCTTCCAACACCGGGCTTCATAAATCAGGTTCATCCTATTTCTGTAAAAGTTCTATGACCTGCCGCACTTACAGCTGCGGCAGTAAATAATACGCTGCAACTAGGGCGTGTGACAAATCACACCACCAGGGCTCGGGAAGGTATTCATAACACTTGTGCTGTTGCCTTGTGCTGTTGCCTTGTTTTCGAGGCAGCCAGGTTGGTTATTTCCTATAAATTAGTCAACGGCCCTGTTCTGCATGCTTGTCAGTGTAAATACTGTACTGTACAGTATGGTGCAAGGTAAGAATGACTTAGATGATATTATATGCACAATATTTCACATCGTAACACACACAAGCATTCCAGCATGAGGACTTGGGCTGGCTACATACTATTTTCAACGACCTCCAGAATTAGGATGAGAAACCTACAAACACATTTGAGGACATGCATTTATTGTCTCCCTCTATACCTGTCACCTTTTGCAGCGCACACAGTACACACGTCTCAATTTGCTCGCAAATTGCCAGCTTATGTTATGAACACTTGTCGAAAGCTGTCAATAGTGTGTCCAAATAAACGCTTGTTTAGCAACTTAAATATAGGGCCGTGCCTTTCATCAGGCAGGTAAGCCTCAGAAGCTGCATCCATTTCTGGGAAGTGGTGGAAAACAAGGGCATGCACCATTTCATGCGCAATCGTGTGAATTAGCACCTGCACACGTGTGATGGGAGTGGGACATGTTCTTTTGGTCCCAAAGAAAGCCCAAAGGCATTTAGCCTTTTGTGTGACAGTCACAGACATATTTTGTGCTACCTCGCCTCATCTACATCCAGAAGTACTTCTGCAGCATTTCTGGAGAGGAATTAGCAGCAGAGCAAAAAGGAAACCAGAGTGCAAGTAGGCAGGCAAGGGCAGACATTACTTCTGCTCAAATTTTTCTGTAGGTTGGTAGCGCACCTGCAGGTTGCTGCTACAAATCAGTCCCTCGCAGCTCATGGGCAGCTCCTCCGACACGTTCAGGCATGCAGGCCCCCACCGGTGTTTCCGCAATACTATCTGGTTCTCAACCTCATCAAAATATGAAATCCAATCGTCCGGACCAGGAGCCTCATCCTGCACCCTAAACCCTACTGGCTGTTTGCCTGCAGCAACAAGTTTGAGCTGGAGGGCCCCAGCCAAAAACACTCGGTCCACCACCATTGACAGCTTCTGCAAGCTGTCCGGATTCAAATCTCCCTCCCCAAAGCCATCGTTGCGCCATGCACCCCCCCCTGGAGCCTGTGCTTCAGACAGGGCACTCTCCCAAGCTGCATCAAGGCTGGTCAGCTGAGTGCTCCATCCTCTCTGCTGGTGAATGCGTCGCAGCAACGCCCGCAGCTGCTTCAGCTCTCTTGCAGGGATGAGCGCAACGTACTCGTGCTCACACATGGCCTGCACAGCACAGTGTAGGGAGCTGCAGCTTAAAGGGCTCGTCTACCTCAAAATCGGGAGCCTTCACCGGTCATGCAAGCTCCGCATCATTCACCCGCTTAAACTTCTTGCTGGAGGCTCTGGAATTGGAATGCTTGGGCCCTTTCTTCCAGGCATACCAGCAGCTTACTGCCCCCGCCACGGCAGTGGCGGCACAGAGAGTGGCAGCAAAAACTTTCATTTGATTTATAATAAAAGTTTTTCGGCTGCTTGAAAAACTTGAATGATTTTAGGATTATTCTGAACATTAATCCTACCTACAACTTTAAGTAATATATGTATGCGCTGCATGTGAGGGATCCTGGCCCCTTTGACCAATTTCCGGAACTAGGAACGAGTCATTAGGTATTACGAGGTACGCTGCCAACCCAGAGCAAAAGAAAAATCCTCATACTTAGCTAGACGGCTTCTCTGCAGCTTGTAAGCAAGAATTCTGTGAACCCCCCTTTGGTTAAGTCCCAACCAGCAGGTTGCCGCCTTCCTGATCCTTTGGAATTCTTGTCGTCCTTCGTTGCCACGTTTGTACTAAAGTTTGTGTTGCCCTTAGAGACGTTGAGCTGCACCAACAGCAATAATCTTCATTAGTTTTACGGTGTCGCTCACGACGAATCATGGTACCAGCTTAAGCATGGATTGCAAGTATGGGCCATACCGCCGTCCGCCAAGCCCCCCCAGAAAGGTGTGTTTAACACCTCCTCCCTCTCCACGCGAGAAGGGAGACGGCTCAAGCAACGCACCGAGGAGATGGTTATCAGACGAGTCTGAGAAAATAGCGAGTTTGTTACAAGAGGACCATCTAAACTGGCCAAACAACCAAATAACCGCAAATCTGCTTACATTATAAATCCCAGGGGAAATCACACGATGCGTCCATGCCACTGATTTATCATCCCAACAGTTTACCACAACCAGTTTCACTCTTTTAAAGCTTATTTAGTAGGTTAAAGCAAATTGTAGGACTGCAACAATCAGTAAAACGAAGCTGAAATCCAACATCGGTAGAGCACAGACTATCCAGCCAGGTATCAAGGATCATTGCCACAATATAGGGCCTTGCCTAAGAAATAGAGCCACATGTCCAGTGCCTGCAGCCGACGTCCAGATGGTAAACTTGTTGCCAACTTCATTGCAATAACTAATAAACAGGAACATCCACATCTGTTTTTATAAATGCCTCAAGCAAATGTCCATCTTGTGGTGCAAACGTATCTCACTTGCTACACACCAACTTAGGAACTAAGCCTCTGAATTCCAACATTGCCTGACATGACTGACTCAACCAGCCAACCGCTGCCCGGAACTCAAACTCAAAATACAATGCATTATACATCCGAAAGTGTATACGTCCGAAAGTGCAAGTCATGTAGTAACACGTTCGGTTTCAAAAGCTTAATACCTGCTAGGCGTTTTAGGGCATTGCTGCTGTTGCTGCTGCTGCTGCTGCTGCAAGTAGGCATCTAGATGCGAAGATGCACCAGATCCCAAGGTATTAGGGGTAATTCTGAGCGACATATGACTGTCTGGGCGCATGCCTCCGGTAGATGGCAGCCCAGATGAAGGGCTACGAGGAGCAGATTGGGGCCTCCTCTGCCGTTGAAGAGCAGCGCTAATGTCGTCGACGGCAATGTTGTTGCTGGGTGCACCTGTTAGTTGGCCCCTACAAAACAGCGATAATGCTATGTCAGGAGCCGTGGCCATATTTTTGGTCGATGGTATGGTGGTTCAGCATTGCAAATGAGAAGGGTTTGTTGGCCCAAATTGTACTTGTAAAAATATGGCGTACTTCAATACGCCGTAATTCTGGAATCTTATTTGGAAATTCCTGACTGTATCCGTATCTGTATGACCGTCTGCAGGTTTGCCCGACCGTAAATGGACCGTATTTGCAGGTGGTACACTCCAGACTCGGGTTCAATGCCCAGCAGAAGCAGTTTTTATCGCTCTTTTAAGTCAAATATTTCCTCACGCCTCTTAATACCGATCACTTCCTTTGCTTCCCTTTTCAATTTTTGGTGTCATGGTAGCTGAACGCTTTTTTGCACTGAAAAGGGCCATTTTGAGTATTTTTGGCTTAAAGCAGGCCAAGCTCCCCGACCGTTCAATTTTTTGGCTTTAATGATTGGGACCTGCGTGCTCAGCTTTTCAAAGAGCTGCAGAGTGAACCTCTTTTGGATTGGATCTGAGTTACTTCAAATTTCCCTATATACGTTGTGTACAAAAATACGGTGTATATACGGTATACGGTCATATACGGTGTATTTACTGTATATGGAAATCTCATATACCCTTTGGGCCAATCTTACAAATGAGCAGTGCTTGCTGCAGAAGTTGCGCATTCATCATGTGACACACTTCCACCAATCATTATAACAATTAGTGTATGAACCACTACAGAGCCTGACCATGTATAGAAGCATTGCAAATAGGGGCATACAGAAAACCTGGCGTGTCAGCATTGTGCCTGTGTGAGCTTGCATGCGCATGTGAGCAGTGTTTTTGTGCGCGCGCATGTGTACGTGTGTGTGTGCGTGTGTGTGTGTGTGTGTGTGCGTGTGTGTGTGTGTGTGTGTGTGTGTGTGTGTGTGTGTGTGTGCATGTGCGAAATCTTTCTCCTGGAAAAATTGACGCCAATGATTGAGAATTGGACATTGAAGGTACTAATGATTGAGGATCCACTCTGGACACTAAGAGAGTCCTGTGTGTCTTGATACCTTGGCATCACTGGAGCAGGAGATTGCGTGCGCATGCCCATCCATGGAGCAGGCTGCGTGGATGCAGGTAGTGTGGTGAGATCAGTCCAGGGAGAGGAGGCTGTGATGATGGGCGAGCTCGGAGTCTTACAGTTCAAGTTGGGGTGGGGGCGGGGGGCAAAGAGAGACTGCGATGCATTGTTTGGGAGGTATGAGTGCGGAGGGAGTGGGGTTGATGCTGCCATAGAAAGGCCAGAAGGTGGGGCTGAGTTAGCAGAAGAGCCTGCTGAGTATGCGTGAGGTGTGCGGGTGGTAGGAGGAGGGGGAGGGTGGAGGACTGGACCTGTGTTGCGATTCATGGGGGAGGGGGAAGGGGGGCGCTGGGAGTGTTGGGGTGTGGGTGTGGGACTGGGTGCACGTAACAGGGGCTGCTGCTGCTGCTGTTGATGAAGTTGTCGGTGGCTGGAGTTAACAGGTGTGGGTGTAGGATAGGATTGGTACTGGAGGTGGGAGGCTTCTCCTCCTCTGGGGGTGGGCGCAGTAGCAGCCTGGGGGAGAGATGGAAAGGGAGAGGACATAAAAAATAACAAGGTAGAACAGATCGGCAAGCGCATGGTTGGCTGAGCGTGCTTTCACACCTGCGCACGCACACACATTCTCTCACATACACATTCACACATGCCCCCCTACTGCGCACAGCTCCTTGCAGACATCGTGTCCTCTGCACGCTGTGTGCATACAAACACCTTTGAATGCACGTACAAATAAGTACAAAGGGCAACACAGAGCTCCTGCACCTGCTGCTGCATGGCATTTTGCAATTAGGAATAAACATAATTCTACACAATAAATTGCAACCTCTCACCTGACGTTGGTGCTATTGCTACCAACGTGTACAATACACCACCCTACTGCCTTAGCCGTTGGATCACTATGGTGTTCTGGCGCAACGTCACATTGGTCGCAACAGCAGCAACGGCACATTAGTAGCAAGAGCAACAACGTGGGATTGCTGCCCTTGCTACTAATGTGCCGTTGCTGTTACTGCTACCAACGTGACATTGCGCCAGAACACCATAGTAATCCAACGGCTATGGCAGTAGGGTGGTGAATTGTATATTGTATTTCATTCTGCTTATTTTTAGGACTGCCTGGAGCCAAACCAGCCGCACAACATTTTGTCAAGTAGGGTGGTCAAAACAGAGTCCTTACACCTACTCAATCCCTTACCTGCTGCTGCTGCTGCACGGCGTACGGCAAGTAAGGAGGCACGCCTGGCACAAGGGACAACCCAGCTGCAGGCTGGTGATCTGAGAGGGCATGGGATGCAGATAAGGAAGCTGGCCAAAGTTTTTAAAGGGTGTGACAGCTATTGCAGTGTACAAGAATTGAAACTGCACTGTACAAGTTTTGAAAGGGTGTGACAGCTGCTGCACTGTACATGCTTTGCAAGCACGAATGATGTGCTTCATATCAGGACTATGACAGGTCTGGAACAATGCCTTTCAGCTTAAATACTAAGAATTGGCCAGAGCCATACAGAAAAAAGATGGAAGCAAGTGGTAACAATGACAGGTCTGGAGCAATACCCTTCAGCTCAAATACTAAGGGTTGGCCAGAGCCATACAGAAAAAGATGGAAGCAAGTGGTAACAATGACAGGTCTGGAATTCTTCTGCTCAAATACTAAGGGTTGGCCAGAGCCATACAGAAAAAGATGGAAGCTAGTGGTGAAAATACCCCCGAGCAAGGAAACGGAGGCGTTACTGTCGAACCACAATGTTACCAGGCGAATTTGAACCCGTGACCCCAAACATTTCAGCTTGGCTGTGAACCACTGGGCTTTTGGGGCAGCTACCCAACACAAGTTTACATAGCTCCAATGTAAATACAAGGGTTTGGAGGCGCGTTATGAACATGCGTGAGAAGAAGGCACGTACAACTCCACAGGGCAGGAACCTCTAGGGATACCCTAAGTAGTAACTTACATTTCCAACACCTCTCTGATACCGAATTGCATCACGCCAGCACTTGTGTGCACATAAGATAGGTCAGATGATTAAGCATTTGCAGCAGGCACAGTGAAGGGGCATTAACTAGTGTGTTTACGTTCTCACTTTCAAACTGTGCAATGGTCACTTTCTCGAAAGCGTTAAATTTTTGTGCTGATGAGATTGACTGAAGTTATGCTCACATTCAAACCTAGGACGATTGATAGTGTTACTACTCCCACATAAACTCGACAAAATGTGAGGTGTAGGTATGTGTTTCCATGCGTGCGTGCGTGTGTGAGTTTGTGTGTGTGTGTGAATGTGAGTGTGTGTGTGCGTGTGTGTATGTGTGTGTTTGTGCGTGTTTGTGTGTGCATGTGTGTGCATGTGTGTGAAAGTGTACCCCTATTCTCACCCGAAAAGCGATGCAGGTCCTCCAGCAGTCCAAGAGTGGCCCCATGCTCAGCGTGCAGGATTGCATCCTCGAAGTTCAGAAACCTGTAAGGCACTGAGCAAAAAGCTGTGTTCGCACACTGGACGTTGACATTTTGAACACTCCTAAACTTTACGACAGCAATGCTCAGAGAGTGGCTGTCCTGAACGTCTAATGATCTGTGGTCGCACAAAAGATAACTCTTCAGGGTTGCAGATCCAGAATCTCCTGGTGAAGTGAGCATTGCGTTGTCTGACGACATAACTTTCTTGCCTCCTTATTCCATGCCTGTGGTGTCATCACCCCTTGTGCATACCTTCTTTTACTCTTTCTCGCAGTTCAATCTGCCGGAACATGGGTAATAACAATGTACCGCACGATTGTGGACACATACACACATTGAGCATTATGTGCACACCTCCTTGACATCTGAGGCACTCCTCGCAGGTGCGTTATGGCCTTGAGCATGTTGGCGTGGCGAGCTGCCTCATTCACAGGCTTTTTATTGACGCCCATAAGTGTTGAGCCCTGCACCACGTACATATTTAAAAGTGTGCATGCATGCTTGTTTGTGAGTGCCGTTGTTGAATATGCATGAGCTGTTTGTGCGCTGTTTGTGCGCTGAAATGTGTTTAATTTTCCTTGCGCGTGCTCATAATACTAATCGTCATTGCCTATTACGTCATTGTGCTGTACCAACTACACAGCAGGAAGATCTCAAGTGCTCAGGAGCAGCATACACACACAAATAATTGCAGACGTACGTGGACCCATACACACTTGCATAAGTACACGCACGCAAACAATACCCACGTGTCATTTCTTGCACAGGTAAACACACTTACCGACACAAGCACACGCCCCCACACATCTTGGAAAATGCACACACACACAATCACACATGTACACATGCAATCACTCATCTTACAAACACCTGCATAGGTACACGCGCACACCCAAACCCACACCCACAGTGATTTGCTGCACCAACGCACGTTCACACAAGTGCACACACAAACACACACACACACACTCACAGTGATTTGCTGCACCAACACACGTTCACACAAGTGCACACACACACACACGCACTCACAGTGATGTGCTGCACCAGCCACGGCAGGAACAGCCCGTCTGCCAGACCAGGCAGGAGCGTGTTGAATCCTTGAGCTGCCACGTTGCGGTTGAGAGCCCCCATCTCCACCAGCCAGCGAATGACAGACGCCTCCAGAGCTGCAATCTGCAAACACGCAAAAAGGCATGAGATGCACTCAAGTTGCAATGAAGCCTTCAGGAGAGCTACCAAAGTATGCCACTATGAAGCGTGTGCAAGGCACAGTCAAAGATTGTGCTCTGCATGTAATTTGTCAGATGTGTCGTAGAGGGGGACCCACAGCCACGTCCAGTGTGTAGCAACTTGTATTTGTTGACCTCATTAAGTAAGAGTCAAAGACCCCTTCTTTTTGCGACAAAACAAATGGCAGACAGCGATAGAAATGGACAACCAAGTATCTAAAAAGAACAAAGGAAGGCATGCATGAAGTTGCACAGACAGGGTTGCATTTTGCATGCCCCTCTTCAGCGACATATACGCACGAATTTTCAATGACAGCCACGCACACCTGCAGTGCTTCAAGCAAGCACTCACCTCGTTGGAAGAGTAAGGCAGTTTGGGGCATTTGTAGTTGGGCCGACTCAGCAGCTCCCAAGCCGTGAGAGGAGCACGGGGGCTACAGTGTGTGTGTGTGTGTTTGTGTGTATGTGTGTGTGTGTGTGCAGCGTCTAAAAACATCCCTTGCACAACTTGCAGTGCACAGGCAGTTGGCCTCAAATCCATCCATCCATCTTGACATACACATCCCACACACTGTCAACTGCTCGGGAAATGCCGAGGTAGAAAGCCTCCACAAAACAGCAGTCGGCCCGCATGTTTGTTCCCACCTGTCCGGTACTTTATAAATGCCAAGCAGTTCAGGCATGCAATGCCCTAGAAAGCCTCCCCCTCCCCGTTCTCTGCCTTTGGACAGCCCCCAACGGAGGCCACCCCTAATTGCAGGCATGGACACCCCAAGGTTATACCTGCTTGGTGCTTGGAACGTGCCAGGCAGCCCTAGAAGGCTGGGTCCCTGGCCTTCCCCTCCTCCGGCCTGGCCCATAATGGCCTCCAGTTTCATTTGCTCCAGCTCCCATGCACGCTTTTGATTCTCCTCCTGCTCGGCAGCCCTGGCTGCTGCCTCCTCCGCCGCCTGCAGGTGCGAGAATGCAGATGCACGAAGGTAGGTGCACAAGAGCATGCGAGTCGTCAGAGCAGCTTCTCATCACAAGCTGTCTCCAGAGAGCACTGTGCATGGTGTCTTTTGCCTCTCCACTTCTGCAGCCCTGATCACTCAACCCCCTCGGCGGCACGCGCACATCCATGTCCTTTTATTTTAGAACTTGACTAAGTGTCGCTGACAGCTTCCCCTGCCAACCAAATGGATCCTCAAGTGCCCAGCCAAGACGATCCTCTGCGCACCATGACCTGACTGCAATTACTGATTGCTTTCCCTTCCAACCAAGTCGAGTGCCTGGCCAGGCCAGATGTGAAAGCTCAGTGTGTAGACCCTGATTGCCTTCATCCCTACATAAAACATAAACATCCCTACATAAAACATAAACATACAGGTAGATCTGGCCATAGCCGCATAGGTGTGTGTTCAGACAGAGTTACTAATCAGTAGGGAACACTTAGTAGGAAAAAGTCCAATCGAGTGATGGTCATATGTCATACGTCATATGTGTGTACGGTACCTACGTACCACCATCCCCCAAGAAAACGTTAATTAGGGGCGGTGATGTAAGAAAGGCACGGTACATGAAAAATATACAGCCGTATAGATGTGGTGTTCAGACAGCCCATGCAGTAGGGAAGCGTCCAAATAAGTGTACGGTCATATGCGTGTGTGTGTGTACATGTTTCGCCCTGGCCAACCACACGGACAGACAAACAACAAATCGATGCAAAGAAGCACACCTGGCGCGCCTTGTTTTCCGCCTCCAGCTGTCGTTTCTCGAGACCCAGCAAGATCTGTTGCCTTCGCCCAGGTGACACGGGTCGGGGTCCCATCACACACTGGGATGGTCCCACACCTGTTGATGGTGGTCATGACACACGTTTATAGATGGTGGTCATGACACACAGTCCCATTACACACTGGGATGGTATCACACCTGTTGATGGCGGTCATGACACACGTGTATTGATGGTCATGACTCACGCTTGTTGATGGTGGTCACGACACACGTTTGTTGATGGTGGTCACGACACACGTTTGAGTGAGTATGTGTGTCTGTAAGTGTGCACTCACCTTTGCGTGTGCGTGTGAGTGATGATTAGGACGTGCATATAGTGCACAACACATGGATCTTACTGCACACAGGGCTCTTTGGCATTCTAGTCTGGCATGTATGATGATGAAGAGTTCAACCAAGCACATATTGAAATTGCAAATGGCTTGTGTGTGTGCGTTTATTTATGAGAACGTGAAGCAGGTGTCAATTTGAAGCCACCTTCTCCACTTAGCTGCACCAATTACATGCGTGTTATCTCTGGACTTTGAAAGCACAATCAGGCCAAACATTGTAGTTATACCAAAAACTTAGTGACTTCCTTCATATGGCAAATACGTAGACACAGAGACACACACACCCGATGCCATGATTACGGTAGGCCCCACTTCTTCGTCAGGCAAGGTCCATTGCCCGTCTCTGCCTCCACTTGGCTTTGTGGGCCATTGCCCTTGAACACTGACCCCGCGGTGGCTCGTGCCAGGACTACTGGGGCGTCTGCTGGGAGCTGCGTATTTGTGTACAAGCAAGGGCAGACGTGCGCGTGTTGCTTTCGTGAGAGAGTACATGGATGCGTGTGAGTATAGGACGCCTGCTCCCTTCTAATCGTGCACATGTACGTGTGCGCGCTAGCTTGCTTGTGTATGTCTGTGTTGGTGCACGTGGATGTACGTGTACTGTGCTTACGAGTGCTTGTATGTCGTATGTCACGCAGAGATATGTGAATGTGCTTGTGTGTATGCTTTTCATTGTATGTCACGCAGGTGGATGTGGATGTGGTTGTGCTTGTGCTTGTGTGTGTGTCTGCAGCGTGTCGCACCTGGGCTGCTAGGCCTGCTGCCACCGGTCAGACGCGGTGGCGTCACACAACCGTGTGATGTGGGGGAAGCCGGGCAACTGGGTCTCTGCAAGGTCATGGGTTTGGTTTGATGCGTGAGCAGAAAATGCAGGGGCTCTGGGAAAGAGGCGGCACTCGTGGTTAAGAGACGACAGGGATAGAACGACAAGGGGAGCTGAGGGGAAGAATTGAGGGGTAAGTTGCCTCAATGCGTGTAGATATGAATGTGTTTTGAGCTGTGTCACAAATCCATCCAATGTGTCACAAATCCATCCATAAATGCTGCACGGAGAATGGCAAAGCTAGTTACGAGATGAGTAACTTCACTCATTTTTGAGGTACGGGCTTCTGGTTCAAACCTGCCCGACCGTTGTGGAGCAGAGAAGAGTAGAGGGGCCACCGTCTTTCCCTTCGCTGAGAGGCAAGCAATGGCTCTATACTGTGCACCCACCTATGGAGAAGCAAAGGATCCTGGGCCACTGTCTTATGCTAGCCTGAGAGGCAAGCAGTGGCTCTGAACCGCGCACCCACCTATGGAGAAGCAAAGGATCCTGGGCCACTGTCTTATGCTAACCTGAAAGGCAAGCAGTGGCTCTGAACCGCGCACCCACCTGTGGAGAAGCAAAGGATCCTGGGCCACGTAGTGCTAGGGCTTGCACCGGGGCGGGGCTAGAGGGTGCGGTGCTGTTGGCATTGTGCTGCGCCGTGCTGACACGGGCTGCAGAGGAGGAGCGGCTGTGGCGAGGGTTGCTGGGGCTCTGGGGGCGCCCCTGAAACAAAGGAGAAAGGTGCGAACATGTACTCAGGCAATAAGTTGAAAAGTGCAGGACACCAAACAGCTCAAGCAGTGATTTAACTTGCAGGACATTGTATAGCTCCAACTTTGGGGCTCTGGGGGCGCCCCTGAAAAGGAGAAAGGTGCATACAAGTTCCGAAGCAGTGTTTCTGCAAAGCTTAAATGGCTAGGACATTGGTTGGGACAGCTTTGAGGGTGGCCCCAGAAAAGAGGACACAGCAAGTCTTGGATCTATTAAATTCGTGCCATGGCTTTACGTGCGTTGTTGGTTTGGTGAGCGAATGCTGGGACTTAAGGCTGTCCCTTAAAAGGAGATGCTCACATATATGGAAGCTGTGAAAAAATAAGGAAGAGGTGGAATCGAAATTGAGGTGTGGTCAACAGGAAGAGGTAGGATTGAAGATTGAGGTGTAAAAAAAATGATGCTCACAAGTATGGAAGCCGTGAAAAATTTAGAGGTAGGATCGGAGATTGAGGTGTGGTCAACAGGAAGGGGCGCGGTCAATGAGGTGTGGTCAGTGATGATTGAGGTGTGGTCGAAATTGAGTGTGGTCAACAGGAAGGGGCACGGTCATTGAGGTGTGGTCAGTGATTGAGGTGTGGTCGAAATTGAGGTGTGATCGAAATTGAGGTGTGGTCAACAGGAAGGGGCGCAAGGGACAGGAGGAAGGGGCGCAACAGGCTGTTGAGGTGTGGTCAGTGATGATTGAGGTGTGGTCGAAATTGAGTGTGGTCAACAGGAAGGGGCACGGCCATTGAGGTGTGGTCAGTGATTTGATGATTGAGGTGTGGTCAGTGATGATTGAGGTGTGGTCGAAATTGAGGTGTGATCGAAATTGAGGTGTGGTCAACAGGAAGGGGCGCAAGGGACAGGAGGAAGGGGCGCAACAGGCTGTTGAGGTGTGGTCAGTGATGATTGAGGTGTGGTCGAAATTGAGTGTGGTCAACAGGAAGGGGCGCAACAGGAAGGGTACGCGCCCGTCACATCATATGTTGATGAGTGAGGGGCTACGGATGGGAGGGTGTGGATTGAAAGAATGTGGAGTGAGACAAAAGTGAGAGGCCAGAGGCAGATGAATGGATGGTGGTGCGCTTGGGATCAGTGAGCAGGGGCGATGGTAAGAAGACAAAAAAAAGGCACGAGAAGCACTCATCACGCATGTGCAATGTGTAATACGTGATAGGACATACAATAGAATGGACTGCATGATCGCATGTGCCTAGAGAGTGGCCTAAGAAAAGTTGTTAGACGCCTGCTTTAAGCTCAAACTACCACATGCCTGCCTCACTACAGCCTCTTGCATTTGGCAGCACCTTGACACAACAACACAGATCCACACTTCGATGAAATAACAAGGCACTTCCATCACACAGAAAAGGAATGACGATCTCAACAGCACCTGAGCAGGAGTGGGGCGTGCGGGGCTGGAGTTTCTGCTTGAACTGCGGCTGTGGGTCCTCGTGGGGGCCTGTCCGGTGCAAATGTGGCGCAAGTGGTTCAGCAGACCCCACGTGGCATCCTGATTGCCCTGTGTTTATGTGTGTGTATGTGTACGTACGTACGTGTGTGCGAGTGTGTGCATGTGTGTGCATACATGTAAGTCTGTACAATACCATTAACGGCATGGCAAGGCTGAGTCTGTGTGGGTCTGTGTGCTTGTGCGTTGGGCATAGTGGCGCCGCATATTGTGCTACAGTATCGTGCAAGAGGTAGCACAGGCACGCAAGTATACAGGCACACACAAAAGCACACGTACGCACAAACATACAGGTACGTACTCTCTCACCTGAAGGACCTTCTCCACTTCGACCATGAGGGAAAGTCCGACCTTGAGCTGCTGCTCCTTGAGCTTGAGAGCATACCCACGCGCGTAAGCATTGACGTGCTTGCTCTTGATTAAGGCCTACAAGCGTGCATACCATAGAGACTTGTGACCAATGCGAGGTTTGAGAAAACCAATTAATAAACCCCAATGCGAGCCTATGCGAGGGGGGGCACACAATCTAACTATGTTACACAATGCGGCCTACGCGAGGGCCTTTGGCCCTCTGAGCTGCATGTGCACGCGCGTGTGCGTCTGTGCGTGTGCATGTGTGTGTGCACGTACAGGTGTGTGTGTGTGCATGCGTGTGTATACGGTTGTGTACGTACGTACATGTGTGCGTGCGTTGTGTACTTGTGCGTGCACGTACATGTGTGCGTGTACGTGTGTGCATGATCGTTCTAGTGTGTGTGTGTGCATGCGGGTACGTGTGCGTGCGTGCGCTTGTGAAGGGATTGAAGGCGCCTTTCCTCTTGGTGTCCTTCCTCCCCGAGAGAGGGCCAGCCTCCCAAGCTGTTTGTCCACCTTGGGGGCCTTGAGGGGAGGCTTGGAGGCTTTCCCGGCCTGTCCCCATTTATGCTTAAATCTAACTATTAACCCCAATGTGAGCTTTGCAAGGCCCTTGTAACTTAATTATTCATATGCTCCCGACACTCTGCGAGGGGGTCAAACACGTTTGCGGTACGCGTACCTTCTCTACGGTACCAACCATGCCATTAGCTTGAAGGCCTTGTCAGTATGAATCAGCCAAGACTGGAACAAGGGCTAATAGCTGTATGACTCTTCAAACAGGGAGGCTCTCGCTCAATATTCTTTATTGGCCCATACTTGTCCTAAAAAAAACCACATCAGTCACGCGTTTGTCTTTTGGCGCTGCTCTGTAACTCAGCATTGAGCTTAAGCAAGAGCAAGAGGAGGTGGGGTCTGTGCCTTGGCCTGAACACCTTGTGTCAAAACGGAGTCCTTAACACCAAATCAATCAGAGCCTATATCTTGTGCGTCGCACCTTGGCCTTTTCAGGGGAGACTGCCGTCATCTTCTCCTGTGCAGATAACCAAAAAGCAGGGTTGATCAGTTTGGGGTCGTGCCGTTTTAAAAGTTTGCAAGCTTTCGCACATCTTATTCGAGCCACGTGGCCAAAAAGTCGAACTGAGCAACCCTGCAAAAAATGCCCTAGGTAGCATGGTCAACACAAGCATGTGGTGGCGGTAGTGGCAAATGCTGTTATTCCGTTTGGCTCCTAGATTGATAGAGGTTTGGATACTGAAATAATTGAGTACGTGCCAAGAGCACGGAGCCGGGAGGGGGTCAAGTGGACGTGCATTCAAGCGCGTGTAAAGTATGTGTGTATGTGTATGTGTATGTGTATGTGTGTGTAATGTTAAGTACCTCAAAGATAGTAATCATCAAAGTATTTTGCAGTCTGGATTGGACACTGAGACGCTGGGTAAGTTGTCAAGAGCACACAGTTGGGACGGGATCAAGTATTTGTGCATTAAAAATGCGTGTGAAGTGGCTCGTATGAGAGTAATTTGCAGTATGGCGTGGACACTGAGGCCGTGGAAAATACGTCAAGAGCACATAGCTGGGAGGAGGTCAAGCGAGTGCACACGTGTGGGCCACAACAGACGAGCACTTCTACTAGTCTAACACTACTAGTTGAACATCAACTTGGACAGATGAGCCGTGAAGGAGCGTTTCAGTTCTGCGTGCGCACCAGCTGTGAGTCGTCGAACAGGTCCAGCAACCCTAGGTGGTCGAGGGCCAGCAGAATATTGCCTTTCGCTGCTTGGTGGTCACGCGGCTCTGAGGTAGCGCCTGGAAGTGGGGTGCCAGTCACAGCAGCTGCCACGTCACACAGCAGCACACCGTTCCTGTGAACACAGGTGTGTGTGTTTGTGTGCGTGTGTGTGTGCGTGTGTGTGCCCAGCACACCGTTCCCCTGAGCACAGGTGTGTGTGTTTGTGTGTGTGCGTGTGTGTGCGTGAGTGTGTGTGTGTCCAGCACACCGTTCCTGTGAGCACAGGTGTGTGTTTGTGTGTGCGTTTGCATATTGCGCAGGAGAAATGTGAGTAAATAATAATGAATGCAGGTTGGTGTCTAAAAGAGGGGGGCCAGTTGCAATAGCTGCCTCGTCACCGCTTTTCTGTGCTGTGACTTAAAGGCATTGAACGAGCCACAAACTCATGAGCGAGGACCTTTCGGTGCCATAATACGTTGATCAACATCATTGTGGCCTCCTGCAGCTTTAGCCGACCCAACAGACGGGTAGATGCAACAAGCATATCATGACACGCACACGCACACAAGACACAGTATCACACGCCACTCTTCTTTCTGTGGCATTCTGTGGCATTGACAAACGACACAACGCGTCTTGTTACAGGCTGCTGAAGTGGCTGGCTGTAAGGTTGGAAAGTTTTCAGGAGGATTCCTTTGCTTCCGACCTTGGTTAGCACCAAATTGTGACAACTTGGGGAATACACATGTTGTTAATGTAATTTAGAGCGTCATGTTCCAGCACAGGCAACTAATGATCTTTGACCTCCTCCCCCCTTTCTTGATGAACAGGCAGTGGACACCACCTACTCATATTATCCCTCAGCTTCACAAGCCACTGAAGCCACTAAACCACTCACAAGCCACTGTAGCCAAACCACTCACAAGCCACTGTAAACCACTCACAAGCCACTGAAGCCAAACTACTCACAAGCCACTGAAGCCAAACTGCTCACAAGCCACTGTAGCCAAACTACTCACAAGCCACTGTAGCCAAACTACTCACAAGCCACTGTAGCCAAACTACTCATAAGCCACTGTAGCCAAACTACTCACAAGCCACTGTAGCCAAACTACTCACAAGCCACTGAAGCCAAATTACTCACAAGCCACTGTAGCCAAACTACTCACAAGCCACTGAAGCCAAACTACTCACAAGCCACTGTAGCCAAACTACTCACAAGCCACTGTAGCCAAACCACTCACAAGCCACTGAAGCCAAACTACTCACAAGCCACTGTAGCCAGCCATTCAACCATGGTTGGTTGGTATGTAGGTACGCTAAAGGAATGACAGGGACTTTTTTTAACAACACATCAAATGGACATGCAGCCAGGTTCCAGCTGCTTCTTCTGCATGATGCACAAGCTTGTTCCCCTGATTTCTGCAACAACCCATCGTAAGGCCAGTCGACTGAATAGGTCGACGGTTAAGATACCCTGCATTTAGCATGGTATATTCTACAATGGGTATCCTCAGTTTATATCACACCTAGCTCAGCCTGAGGCTCAGGTTATGAGCATCCTATACCTAATGGGTGCACTTGACAGTCGTGAGTATGCTATCCTCAATGTATCGTACCGACCTTAATGGGTTTTCCAACATGGAAGCAGCCTCCTCATCAGGCAGGAGGTCCAGAGAAAGGGAGGAAAGCCATTGCCGAGTGTCCCTCTCTATCCACTTGGGGGGGCGCAGCAGCACAACCTGCAGTGATAGTGAAGGTAAGGCATCAAGGAAAGTCACGACAGCCATAATTGTGCGCCCTTTGCTATCTCAATCCGTTTTGGGGGGACGCAGCAGCACAACCTGTGTATTGCAAGAGAGGAAAAAGTGCAAGGAGAGTCAAGACAGCCATTGACCAACGCCCTTCCCCATCTCATTTTTCTTAGGGGAGCGTGGCAGCACGACCTGTGTACGACAGAAAACGAGTTGAGAAGAGCAAGGACGGTAGGCATGTGTCCCTCTTTATTTTTTTGCTGGAGCACGGCAGCGAAACCTTTATGCTGTACTTTATGTGAGGAAAATTTATTGAGGACAATAAGGACAGCAATTGACGTGCTCGTTCTCAACAAATCTGGGGAGGAGGGGGTACTGTACGCTCACCGAGATAACGTGTACAAAAAAAGAAAGGTTTGGAGGAGAGGACCGCCATTGACACAACAGTGTCCCTCTTCATATAACACCAAATACTGCCATCCACTTTGCAAACTCACAAGCAAGACACGTACGCTCCCCCCACCCACCCAACAAACATTCACCGATTACCCACCTGCTGCTGCTGACCTCCGCCCTCCACTCCATCCAAAATACTGCCACCGCCCCCTACTGCATGCAGCTGCATTTGCCCCGGCCCACGAGCGGAAGAAGAAGGGGCAGCAGAGCTGCTGCCACGTGAGGGAGACCCTTGGATGCGCAGTTGCTGCTGCTGGCGCTGAGTTGAGGGGGGCTTGTGCTGTGGTGAAGGGGCACGGCCTATGGAGTGCATGTGAGGGCATGAGTGTGTGTGTGTGCGTGTGTGTGTGTGCATATACATTTGTGGCTGCAGTTCAAAAATATAGGAGCAAACATCATGTTGAGAGGCAGGCTTACAAGGTTGATGGGGGTTAGCACTTCCTCACTCTTTTTTCCTTCCATGCTATTCCAATTGCACATCCATGCTGCCCCCCCTCCCTCCATCCCCCGT
>Ga0307942_1000473_pt1 | contig 27983 bp, 37 predicted proteins | sample OrgLakmetagen175_FD_201846 | JGI IMG/M metagenome (GOLD analysis project Ga0307942, IMG submission 201846) | Saline water microbial communities from Organic Lake, Antarctica - #175 | ecosystem: Environmental > Aquatic > Non-marine Saline and Alkaline > Saline | place: Antarctica: Organic Lake... | reverse complement strand
ACCATACCATACCATACCATACCATCAGAGGGTAGACACTGGGCAAAAGCCCAAACATGCTCCTTTTTGCATGAAAGGTGCAACTACTCACACGTCACTTCATCAAATTGGACCCAACCTAGCTTCAAACTGATGCTGACTTTATAAGCTACCCAAGCATGTGTTCACATTTAAACAAGTCGCCCTGCGTACAGAATGACAGAACCAAAAGCACACGTGCCCTGGATGGGTGCTTTCCATGGGAAATGGCATATTAATTTGCATATCTCGCCAACCACTTGCTCTTTTTGTTCCGTTGTTTTTGCAATGATTTTAATTCATTTCAAGGACTTCAAACCACTAAAATTCACTGAGTTTGGTGCGCTGGCTGGTCAGATACAGCCAGCAAAAGTAGGAATCACGCCATGGCTGCTGAGGCAGGTGGCCATAACTTGCAGGTTTCAAGCTCAGCTGCATTAAGATCACATAGCAGAGCTGAGCTTGAAACCTGCAAGTTATGGCCACATGCCCTAGGAGCATGCAAAAAGTATACCCATTTTGGGCCTCAGTGTCCCCCCTCTGCCATACCATACCAGCTTTCCTATACCATTTCCTTTACCAGCATACACGCGACCAGGGTCAACTTTCTATAATTAAACATGCAGTGTATAAACAGGAGTTCCTACCTTGGGATGACACATATCTAGGGTTGGCCAGGATCCTGTATACATACACACTGTATACCTACACACTGTATGTGACCGTATTTATGGTGATTTCGCTGCTACAATAAATACCTTGTGTACACCGTTTATGCGCATAGATGTTTGGTTCTGGCCAACCTTGCGTGTATCCTTTATGGTGATTTCGCTGCTACAATAAATACCTTATGTACACCGTTTATGCGCATAGATGTTTGGTCCTGGCCAACCTTGTGTGTATCCTTTATGGTGATTTCGCTGCTACAATAAATACCTTATGTACACCATTTATGCGCATAGATGTTTGATTCTGGCCAACCTTGCGTGTATACCTGTGGAACCTTACACAAAACTGGCCAATTCAAAGTACGACTTCCAACTCATAAATTATGGCGTACATTATGTATTATGTGCACGCACAAACTTTTGTTTTCATGCATACAACTTGTCATGCATACAACTTGTGATTTCAGGAGTTTCTGCCCTGAGCACATTTTCCGAGCGCCAAACCTGGGTCCTGAGCGACTAGACCCAGATCGATTTGTGCAGGTCCGTCTGTTGTCGCTGCTGCTGACAGCAAAATTGAGGGTGTGAAATGGAGCCGAAAAAGCTCCAGCCAAAATCGCTTGCTTGTCACGCTACACAATTTTGCACCAACATCCGACCAGGCCACCGATTGGCCCCGTTTCAATTTATAATTGACCATTAAATAACCCCGCAACTCTGGTGACGAAAAACGGGCTGAAAATCGCAGCAGGTGTGGAGCGCAGATTTTTCTGTCTTTTTCCTGTGTCCCTTGTGTGAGTGCCTCCCACTCGCTGGTGTTCCCAGTACCCCTGCCCCAAATTCGACATTGCAGCATTGTTATATGACATTAACAATGCTTATATCCTGAAGCAGAGGTCGATCGGGGCAAGTTCAGAAATATACGTTTTCCCTGCCAAAGTGGGTGCAATATACGCAGCGGGCCCCACACAGCCCCTCAGAATGCCGAACTTCCAGAAAATGTCAAAGGTTTAGATCTAACATAAAGTATCTTGCGTTGAGATCAGGTATAGGGGGCTTAGAATTGGGTGGATAGCTTATTTGCACTGCTTGGGGTGACTTTGGCGTGGGGACGACTAGTAGCAGGTTTAGTCCAAGTGTCTATTCCAATCTGCAGAAACTGGCGGTTTCAATCATAACTCCACGACTCCATCCCTCCCTCACTGATGCACTACGATGTTCTATTGGTATTAGTGTTTCTCCGCACCAAGGGTCTTTTATGACTTGGCAGCTAGCAAAGGAAGACAAGCGTATCTAAATGCGTCATACTCACAAACATACACACACAGGCATGCATACACCCACGCACACACACACATACATATGCAGGAGGCCGCTGCCCCCCGTGCCACCGGCCGCTTCAAGAAGGAAGACACGCGTGCGTGGCAAGTGCTGCAACACGCCCCTGCGCTGGTCCCCTTTGAAGACCGGGCACGGCTATTTCAGACAAAAGTGGCAGAAAGCAGGCATGTGCAAGTGTGTGTGTGTGTGTGTGTGAATATGTGCGGTTGTGTGTACTTACGCGCTTGTGGTTTGTGGACGTGTAGCTCCTAATGCTCCCTCACATTGGTGCACATGCTATTCTAACACGTGTTTTTCTTTTTGGCCTTTTTAGAACCACGAGTACGCATCTTGAGTAAGAAACAAACCTGGCTCAGGCTCCTGAGCTGTGAAAAATTTTGAGAGAGGGCTCACTATACAGGGCATCACCATGAATACCATGTCCCCCATAAAGTAATTTATGTGCACACACGTGAAAACACGCACGCCCCAAAAAAATGGCCTCCCCTTGTTTTTCTCTCTCTCACACACACTCTCACTCTCTCTCTCTCTCTCTCCTCTCTCTCTCTCTCTCTCTCTCTCCTCTCTCTCTCTCTCTCTCTCTCTCTCTCTCTCTCTCTCTCTCTCACACACACACACACACACATATACACACACACATATACACACAAACAAATTGAGTCATTTCCTGCTCCCCAACCTTGCCCACATCCACAGTATGCTTCCTAAGCTTACACCCAAAAGTAAATCCTTATACTCCTCATCGCTTCGCACAATCCTCTTTGCTACACCACCAACCTAAGCTTCCCGTCCAACCGCTCGGCCTCATGCACACCTCAGGAATGCTCACCATGAAATGGAAATTGCCCACATGGCAGAAGTGGGTGTGTTCCAGCCGCGGTTCGTGCACATCCGGCGCCAGAACCTGTTGGTGAGCGTTCTTTAATATTTCTGTGCTTCAACTTTGCCTGGTTACCTACAAGTGACTGCCCGGATTTTTTTATGGTGTGGGGCAGCTGTGTGGTGTCCAGTTTTCTGTCACTGAGCTTCTAAGCTTCTTTTTTGTGCGACCCAAACTTGTGCACTTCCGGTGCCAGGGTTTAGTTGGATGACAACCAGGGCTTGTCGGTGTGGGTCTACGATTTCACTCAGCGAACTTCTAGGCATCTTTTTTGTGGGACAAAAATGTGTACACATCGGTACCAGGGTTTGTCGTTGAGGGTATTTTAGTGTGCAAGGGGGAATGGTGGTGGGCAGTGCACATTAAGTTTTGTACTGCAACACTTCAGTTGGTTGACGGTCCGCATTTGTGGATCGGGGCAGCTCCCACTGCAGGGGCACCTTCTCCTCTTGTGTGTCTGTGTGGCAAGGTCACATGACAAACCTGACAAGCCTAGGCCCAAGCTAGCTAGCAACCCACGGCCGAGCAACTGAAGCATTGTCATTAAGCTCATGCTCGTATGCTTATTGAACGGGACTATTCAAAACAACCTGAATATTAACCAACTATTGACCAAATGTTAACCAAATGTTAACCAAATAATAACAAAATATTAAATAACTGAATCACACAATTCATCACTGCCACCAATGGGGCATGACAAGGCAGTGGCCATTTTGGACAAGTCCTCATGCTTGTATCTCCCGCACCCATGATACTGCACTTTGCATGCATAACTGAGATAGCCTGCACTAGCGGGCTGTGTGTGCGTGCATCCACACGCCTGCACGCTTCCTTAGCACCCAATTTTTTAATGTATGCACGCCTGATGTACAGTATGATGGCAACGACAGCTTGCACGAGAAGGCTGTGTGCGCGTGCACGCGTCCTCTTCACCCAAATCTTATCCCATTTTATTGTTCGCACGCCTGCTGTGCAGTATGATGGCAACGACAGCTTGCACGAGAAGGCTGTGTGCGCGTGCACGCGTCCTCTTCACCCAAATCTTATCCCATCTTATTGTTCGCACGCCTGCTGTACAGTATGATGGCAACGACAGCTTGCACAAGAAGGCTGTGTGCGCATGCACGCGTCCTCATCACCCAAATCTTATCCCTTCTTATTGTTCGCACGCCTGCTGTGCAGTATGATGGCAACGACAGCTTGCACAAGAAGGCTGTGTGCAAGTGCACGCGTCCTCTTCACCCAAATCTTATCCCTTCTTATTGTTCGCACGCCTGCTGTGCAGTATGATGGCAACGACAGCTTGCACGAGAAGGCTGTGTGCGCGCGTGCACGCGTCCTCATCACCCAAATCTCATCCCATCTTATTGTTTGCACGCCTGCTGTGCAGTATGATGGCAACGTCAGCTTGCACGAGAAGGCTGTGTGCGCGCGTGCACGCGTCCTCATCACCCAAATCTTATCCCATTTTATTATTTGCACGCCTGCTGTGCAGTATGATGGCAACGACAGCTTGCACGAGAAGGCTGTGTGCGCGTGCACGCGTCCTCGTCACCCAAATCTTATTTCATCTTATTGTTCGCACGCCTGCTGTACAGTATGATGGCAACGACAGCTTGCACGAGAAGGCTGTGTGCGCGTGCACGCGTCCTCGTCACCCAAATCTTATCCCATCTTATTGTTCGCACGCCTGCTGTGCAGTATGATGGCTACGACAGCTTGCACAAGCTGGGAGATGGGCTCAAGGGTAGAGTGAGAGTGCAGTTCATTGATGAGCACGGGGAGCCGGAGGCAGGGGTGGTGAGTGCTTGCTTTATGTTGTAGTGTGTGCGTGTGTGTGTGCGTGTGCGTGTGCGCCTAAATTGTGCTGCAATTTATAAGAGGGTTCAGTTCTTAGATGAACACGGGGAGCCAGAGGCAAGGGCGGTGAGTGCTTGCTTTAGTAGCTGTGTGTGTGCGCCTAAATTGTGATGCATTCAATGAGAGGCTGCAGTTCACAGACGAGCAAGGAGAGCCAGGGGCGGGGGTGGTGAGTGCTGTGAGGATTTTTATTGTGTATTGTCGCTCCGCAGTTTCGAACTGCGTGCATCTCTGAGCAGTGTTTAGGCCAGCACGGAGCGACGAAGTTGCCAGTGGTGAAAGTATATTTGTGTAGTAGCTTGCAATCGGATCATTTTGTTTGTGATGAGGGTGAGAAGGGCAAGCAGCACAGAGCATAGAGCATAGAGCATAGAGCATTTGATCTCTGCTTGTCATGTCATGTCGCTTTCAGTTCTGCTGCAGATTGGCATGGGTTTGTCTGATCAGGTCCCCCTTCTATTTTCCATGATGCCACCACTGAGTGCTTGCCACGTCGCTTGATGGTATGTGTGTATGTGTGTGTGTGTCTGTGCGTGTGTGTGTATGTGTATGTGCGTGTGTTTGTGCGCCTGTGTGTGTGTGTGTGTGTGCGCGTGCGTGTGTGTGTGTGCGCCTGCGCGTGTGTGTGCTTTTATGTCACTCGTGCTCAGGCTGCAGGATGTTTTGTTCAGTCTCCATCGGTTCCCCCTTTTTATTGTGACACCACCATGTATGCTTGGTAAAATTCTTCACCTGTCCCCACTCTGTTCTTTGTGGACCACCATGCCACGCTTGTCAAGCATGGAGTGTGTGTGTGTGAGTGTGTGTATGTGTGTGTGTATGTGTGTGTGTGTGTGTATGTGTGTGTGTTCATATGTGAGTGTATATGTGTGTGTTTGTTTGTGTACAAAAGGTGTGCATGCGGGTCATTACTGTTCTATGCCGCGGTGGTTTTGATGCAGGACGGCGGGGGTTTGTTCAAGGACTTCATGGAGAACTTGATCAAACAGGGGTTCCACCAACAGTACGGCCTGTTCACCGCTAACGCACAGGTATGCACAGTGGCTGCATGTTGTGTGTGTATGTGTGTGCGCGTGTGTATGTGTGTATGTGTATGTGCGCGTATGTGTGGGTACAGCTTGTGTGTGTGTCCTTTGTGTATACCAGTACACGCCACATGTTCGCTGCTTATGCGCAGGCCGTGCAAATGTGACTGCTTGTTATGTGTGTATGTGTGTGTGCGTACATGCGTGTGTACAACATGTGCGTACTTTTGTGCATACACACCACCTGTTCACCGCTGATGCACAGGCCGTGCAAATGTGACTGCTTGTTATGTGTGTATGTGTGTGTGTGTGTGTGTGTACATGTGTGTGTACAAAATGTGCGTACGTTTGTGCATACACACCACCTGTTTGCCGCTGATGCACAGGTCGCAAATGTAGCTGCTTGTGTTTTGTGTGTGTTTACAAGTTGCCTGTGTGCATGTGTGAACTCACAACTTGATGTGTACGCACCTTCCGCTTGATTCAGTAATTTGTGGTCCAGTCTTGTATGCGTGAGTGAGTGTGCAGCAGAAATGCAAGTTTGTCCTAGCTTCCCATCCAAGGCCCTTAAAATACGCTCTTATCAACCCTTGAGCATTGCATCACTGCCCACATCAGAATAAGCTGCACGCACAGAAAACCGGGCAACGTACGCTGTAGTCCTCAAAGATGTCCTGCTTGCCTCTTTATCTTTTGTGCAGAATGAGCTCTACCCTAGCCCGGCTTCTTTTGAGCTCATGGACGACGCCCCTCGTTTATTGGAGTTTCTGGGGTGCATGCTGGGCAAGGCAATGTTTGAGGGCATCCTGCTAGAGCTGCCATTAGCACGTGCGTGGGTGTGGGTGTGGGTGTGGGGTGGGGGCGTGGGAGTGGGTTTGGGTGTGGGTATAGGTGTGGGCGTTTTCAATTGTGCTTGTGTGTGTCTGTGTGTGTGTGCGCATGTGAGTGTTGTGTGTGTTGGAAGGGGTTGTGGTGTATGTTAGTCAAATGGTGCCAGGCCTCTCTCTCTCTTGTGCGCACCTTGACATTGCTCCTAAATATATGGGGTACAAGGAGGGTCTCTGCCTGCTTTATCTTAAAATCGATCTGTTTGGTTCAGACATTGAAGCAATTATGTTGTTGACTATATTTGATAATTGCTAATTCACACTGACCATACCAATGCAGCGCACAAAGTTCACCTTACAACGACCAACTGGCTTCCTGTCCACCGTGCTTGAACATTCAGGGTTCTTCTTAAAGAAGTTTCGAGGCGGATTGTGCGACCTGAACGATCTGCAATCACTAGACGACGTCATCTACGACAACCTGCGGAAGCTGAGAGATAACCCGGTGTGTATTTGCTCGTGCTGATTTGCACAGGGTATGTCAAAAATAATTATGTTGAATAAAATGTTGTTTTACTGCAAGGCAGTTTGCTAGGCTTGTGCAGCATCAGTTGTATCCTATGCTTGCGTATTTAGAATAATTAAAATGGGTGTAGCGCTGAGGTGCAGACGTTGTGTGCATTTGCAAACCGCTGTTAACGAGAGCAGCGGAAACCAATGACCCACTCTCTTATTTTGGTTTACAAAGGGGATGTGCCGGGAATAAACAGTTTGCAAAGGGGATGTGTGCTGGAAATAAGCAGTTTGATAAGGGGATGTGCTTGGAATAAACAGATTGCAAAGGGGATGTATGCTGGGAATAAACAGTTTGCAAAGGGGATGTATGCTGGGAATAAACAGTTTGCAAAGGGGATGTGCTTGGAATAAACAGATTGCAAAGGGGATGTATGCTGGGAATAAACAGTTTGCAAAGGGGATGTATGCTGGGAATATACAGTTCACAAAGGGGATGTGTGCTGGGAATAAGCGGTTTGCAAAGGGGATACAAGCCTGGAAAAAAAGTATGCAAAGGGGTTTTTCTGAAAAGTAAAGAAAAAACAATTCTTTGCTTTTGTTCAAACTGTTACTTTACCCTTTAATCATAATTTACTTTGCTACGTCAACCTGTACTTTTAATGCACTGCTACTTTTAATTTTACTCTGATCACAATGCTAAATTTGCCCATTACCCTGCTATTTTTATTCTTACTCAAATTTACTTCGTTACTTTTGCTTCCACTTATGGCACATGGCTTAACCCAGCGCCCTGTTGCAGAGCGAAATTATACCTGGCTACTTGTTTTATTTCATATCACGATTTACTTGTGGTACCTGACACCAGTGACCTCTCTCTATCTCTCTCTCTCTCTCTCTCTCTCTCTCCCTCTCTCTCTCTCTCTCTCTCTCTCTCTCTCTCTCTCTCTCTCTCTCTCTCTCTCTCTCTCTCTCTCTCTCTCTCTACCTTGCTGCGTGCAGAGTGATGTGTCAGAGCTGAGTCTGGCCTTTATTTTATTTACACTCCTGCTTTTAATCTTACATGACAGGAAATCTTAATTTACCTTGCTGCGTGCAGAGTGATGTGTCAGAGTTGAGCCTGGTCTTCACAGCTACTCATCAGGTATGGGGGAAGCGAACCAGTAATTAAGCCACGCTTGGCTTATACAATACGTAACCCTTAAAAGATCAGTACGGCCCCCTAATCAATGTTTTTTGAAAGGGCTCGTGATCTTTTTAGTACTTTCCTGATCTTCCAAATCGTGCAGGGGGTTACGGGATATGGGTGGGGCGGTGGCCAGATCATTTTTCGTACTGGAACTCATCCCCCTTTTTCCGTTTGCACAAACCCAGAACAGGTGTACAGCAAGTTTAAACACATGGATCTCAAATCACAGTACTTTCCGTGCCTGCCTAATTCTAACCTGGAGCTCACCCCCCCTTTTTTGTTTGCACAAACTCAGAAAAGGTGAGCAAGCACAAAGACGTGGAACTCAAACCACAGTACTTTACGTACCCACCTACTCCTAAATTGGAACTCACCCCCCCTTTTTTGTTTGCACAAGCTCAGAAAAGGTGTAGAGCAAGCACAAAGATGTGAATCTCAAACCACAGTACTTCATGTACCCACTTTCTTCTGGACTGGAACTCATCCCCCCTTTTTTGTTTGCACAAAACCAAAATAGGTGCACAGCAAGCACAACGACTTGGATCTCAAATCACAGTACTTTACGTACCCGCCTACTTCGTACTGGAACGCACCCCCCATTTTTCCGTTCGCACAAACCAAAAACAGGTATACAGCAAGTTTAAACACGTGGATATCAAACCACAGTACTTCACGTACCCACCTACTTAAGTATTGGAACTCACATCCTCTCTCCGCTCACACACACACCCAAAACAGGTGTACGGCAAGCACGAAGACGTGGACCTCAAGCCCAACGGCCGCCACATCCCTGTCACTTCGGAAAACATTGTGGAGTACATTCATCGGATAGCAGACTTCCGGCTGAACAAGGAATTGCGTGCGCCTTGCACTGCCTTCTTGTCAGGCTTTTTTTCAATGGTATGTGGAAGGGGATGGAAGGAGGATTTGTTTGTGCTTATATCTGTGCAGGTCAGGGAAGTACGTGCTACGCACTGCTTTCTTGCCTCTATGGTATGTGTGGGGGGGAAAGAGGATGTGTATGTCCTATATCTCTGTTTTTAGATCAAGGAGCTGTGTGAACCAGGCACTGCTGCTTTTACGCGTGTTTGTGTGTTAAGGTTCCCACATACTGAGCAAGAAGTTTTCTCACGATCCTCACACGCACGCCCAGCACACACACACACACGCGCACACACACATACACCATTGTACAGGTTCAACCAGAGTGGATAGCTATGTTCAACGAGGAGGAGCTTCAGACTCTGATCAGTGGGCGTATGGAAGAAGGGCTCGACCTGCAGGATATGCAAGCGCACACAGGATATGCTGGTGTGTGCTTGCTTTTAAATTATTGACACTGTTGAAGTATTTGCACACTGGATATGCTGGTGTGTGCTTGCAATTCAGATCATTAACACTGCCAAAAGTTTCCCAGCAAGAGAAAGGTCTGACCTGCAGGATCTGCAAGCATACACCGGATACGCTGGTGCTATTCAGATCCTTAACACTGTTGTTGCTATTCAAATCACTAACACTGTCAAAGTATTTGCACCTAGAGAAAGGTCTGGCCTGCAGGATCTGCAAGCACACACTGGTTACGCTGGTGTGTGTTTGCCATCAAGATGATTGATACCGTTGAAATTTATCACAAGTTGAAATATATCATTTGATGATTGACACTGTTAAAATGTATCACGAGATCTATTAATACCGCTTATGCCGTTAAAATGTGTCACGAGAGTTTGTATTGGAGGGAAAGTCTGACCTGGAACATTTGAAAGCACACACCGGGTTCCCTGGTGCATATATTGGCCACCATTATTGCGGTCGCCATTGAAACGTACACCAGCCTTGAACACACCAATCTTGAGCACACCAACGGTAGCGATTGAAACGTACACCAGCATTGAACACATCAACCCTGAACACACTTAACATACACCGACCTTGTGGACCTTGAAACCTACACCACAAGGAGCTCTGAGGCAAAGGCAATCCGTCAACTTTGCAACTTTAAACCTTTCAAAAAGTACAGCAATTTCCCTTTTTTATCGACCTGATTTCCAAGGGCAGACCTTTTTAATCGACCTGAATTTCAAGGGCACACTAATCTTTTGAGTTCAACCTCACACAGGCGGCTACTGCGATCATCATCAGCGCCTTTCAATCTTACTTGGTCACACAGGCGGCTATTAAGGCCATTTTTGGCACTTTTGCTGGCTTGTTCACAGGAAGCTACTGAGCTCATCGTCAGCGCCCTTAATTTTTCTTTCGCACACAGGCGGCTAATATGGCCATTTTCAGCACTTCCACTGGCTTGTTCACACAGGCAGCTACTGAGCTCATCGTCAGCACCTTGGATTTTAATTTTTACACACAGGCGGCTACCACGAGGAGCACCCAGTGATCACACACAGGCGGCTACCACACTTTTCACACACACTTTTCACTTACAGGCGGCTACCACGAGGAGCACCCAGTGATTATGGACTTTTGGACGGTGCTGTCTAGCTTTGCTCCGGAGGATCAGCGGGAGTTCCTGAGGTTCGTCACCGCTTGCAGCCGGGCGCCCTTGCTGGGTTTCAAGTGAGTCAGATCAAGGAATTCTGGCAAGCAAATTTGAGGGTGCCCTTGCTGGGTCTCAAGTGAGTCAAGCCAAGGAATTCTGCAGGCATATTTAAGGGCGCCCTTGCTGGGTTTGAAGTGAATCGGATCAAGGAATTTTGGCTAGCAAAATTGAGGGCGCCCTTGCTGGGTTTCAAGTGAGTCGGATCAAGGTATTTTGGCTAGCAAAATTGAGGTTGCCCTTGCTGGGTATCAAGTTAGTCAAGTCAAGAATTCTGGCTAGCAAAATTGAGGCCGCCCTTGCTGGGTTTTAAGTGAGTCAAGTCAAGGAATTCTGCAGGCAGATTTAAGGGCGCCCTTGCTGGGTTTCAAGTGAGTCAAGTCAAGGAGTTCTGGCTAGCAAAATTGAGGGCGCCCTTGCTGGGTTTCAAGTGAATCGAATCAAGGAATTTTGGCTAGCAAAATTGAGGGTGCCCTTGCTGGGTTTCAAGTGAGTTGGATCAAGGAATACTCTTATTTTCTCTGATATCTCAGAAAGGGAATCCAAGAGGCAAAAGTGTCACAGTCATGAAACCTTCTAGTTACACTGTCATTCATGATACCTTCTAGTAGAATATTGGTGACTGTTTGATACCTTCTAGTAACACTGGTGACTTCTTGCGTCGACTGTAAGCGTAGAACAGGCACCGCTTACCATTTGTAAGCACGTCTAGTTTGCAAGCATGAAACTGCAAGCATGCATGTTCTGTTAGCATGCAACTTGCAACTTGTTACGTGGTCTGTAAGCATACCTAGTTTGTAAGCAAAGACATCTGAGTCCAGTGTGTAACACCCGTGAACTTTTCCAGAGATGGTCGACGGAGCATAAGTCCTGAAATGTTCCTTTTTCAATGCAAATCGTGTTTAAATAACACTAGATGTTTCATGAAGTTAAAGGCCAAATGGACTACCCCAGTGGTCTGGGCAGAAATCCAGTTCAAATTTTGGCACTGAATGTTTACATATTGAGCCACCATACTTTACCCAGGGCCTCTTTTCACCTCAAAACACGACAGGAGTACTTCTTTTATAATCAGGAATCGTTTGACATGCTGAAAACCGGATTTGATGGAACTTATGAGTTCAGTGTGAAACACCTGAACTCAGGTTCTTGAAGTGTAGCATAATGTGAGATGTTCTCACTTTCTGGTTTTCTCCGGTTTCTACTTCCCTTCTCCATCCTTTTTATTCCTTGGAGAACACAACTCTCTCTTTAGCTTACTTCCCCCCCTCCCTCACCTATTTTCTATATTTTAGTATTTAGTTTTCTCCCGTTTCTCCGGTTTCTCTGAGTTGTTGTGTTCCTCCTTGGCAATAATGACAGAGCCCTATGCATCTCACGATGCAAGCGAAATAGAACTTGGTTTTCCACCCTTTTTGGCACCTCTTTTGCTGATTTTTTATAAGGGAAATGGCCAAAATGGGGTACCTGGCCAACTACTGCTCCGTTTTGTCCCATTTTTGTTGCAACAATATTCTTTATTATAGTGTAGACTATTCATATTAAATCACAAATCGGGTCAGTTGGTGGTGAGATGACAGATTGGAGGTGAAAAGTGGGGTTCACGCCGCGGGCAATTAGATTTGTGCGTTGCTACTTACAGTTTTTAAGCTCAGGGAATCTCAGCAGTACATCTGGGTGCTAAGCTTAGAAACTGCAAGCTCCGGCGCACATACTGTGGGAATATTTCAAAAGTACCCCTTTTTCAGGCCTTCGTCGACCACCTCTGGAATAGTTCCCTGCCATCTCGCGACGCAAAAAACATTTAAAAGTGGAGGGCAAAAATTGCTCAATCTGTGTGATATTTGTGCATAATTCACCGCCATCTCACGACGCAAACAAAATTTAGTTGTTAGCTGCGTCAGCCACAACCTGAGATTTCACGTATTATTAGACTCAAGCTTGAACCCTTTATCGCACCGCTGTAGGTACTTGGAGCCCCAGTTCTGTATCCAGATGGCAGGCTCCATGCTGGATTCTTCTCCAGGTAATAAGCGCTCATGCATATGTAGGGTTGGCCAGAACCGTGTATACACACCGTATATGACCGTATATTTGGTGATTTCCCTAATGCTAATAACACCGTATGTACACCCTTTATATAAATATAAATATATGGGTCTGGCCAGCCCTATGCATTCGCCCATTCGCCCATACCTTCACCTAGCGCTACATCAAAATTCAGCACAAATAATTGTGTAGGAAAGGAAACAGAAATCAAGATACACTGTCCAAACCAGCTAGAGCCCCACTACTGAGAAATACAGTTACCTTGCCTGTAAAGAAGAGAATTACACTGGTGACCAATCCCCTCAATCCAAGGACAGCCACTCTCCTTTTATCCTGTGGTGACATAGATATTGATAAAAAAGAGACTACACAGGCAGTGAAAACCACTCACCATGTGAAATTAGCAAAGGAGCCACATTGTTACCGAGCACCGTAAGACTTTTCCACCACAGGAAATTGAAATACAATTAACGGTAGCAAGATATTGTTCTGAGAGTCCACCACAGGAAATTGAAATAATTTACGGTAACAAGATATTGTTCTGAGATGACAACAATGTCAGCACCGCAATTGAGAGAAACCGAGCGAACTGAGCGCATGCCACCAAAATCGCGTGCATGAACCTGCTCAAGCTGCCATCCTACGAAAATCTGATCCTTTTACTGTACTGACAATGCTTATGCCTGCACTGCAATTGAACAGAGCGCCTGCCCACCGCGGCTACGTGCATGAACCTGCTCAAGCTGCCACCCTACAGAAATCTGCAAGCCATGAAGGACAAGCTGCTGTATGCCGTCCGAAGTGCGCCCAACTTTGATTTGAGCTAGCCCCAACTCTTTAGTGTAGAACAGCAGCAAGCAGGACCATTATTTTTGAGTCAAAGGGGGTTAGCACAACGTGGCCCGTGATTAGTGTACATAGCAAAGCGAGAGTTTGGGTCTAACAGGCTTCGAATTGTAAAGTTGTGTTTCTTCTATACCTTCCGCCCTCCCTTCAATTCTTGTGACTAAACTAACTGTAGAACGCATATAGTGTAAACACTACCGGCATGGATTAGGAAAAATTGTTTTGTGTTCTACACCCAATGGATGCAAAGCCACACGAATCCACACCTGGAGATAAAAAGAGGGAAGGCTTTTCAGTGGGGATCAGGTGCTTGGGAGGCAGGGGCCTGCACACCACCAGAAGTATTGCTCAGAAATTTTTGGGTGAGCAGGGTCTCGTCTCAGCTCTATGACTTTTGTTGCGGACCTAATTGCATGTAGGCTTATTATTTATAGAATGTGTGGACCAGTAATTTAGAGGCTGTGCTTTCTGTGCTATTTAAGCAAGCTATGGTTATCATTGCCCCTACCACATGATTAGGCTGGCTGAATTTCAGGGCGAGTCAGTGGTATGCCCAAATAAAGGGGGGAAATGCAGTTACTGTGAACATTATGCATGGTTTTATGAAAGAAAAAAGGAAAAACTACGCTGTCACGCCCAATCGGTGGCAGCGACGAATCGTGTGACAGAGCAGTTAAGTTGGTTGGCAGTTGAGAGTTTCTTTGTCTTGTTCAATAAGCTGGATGGCCAGTCTTATTGGTAACCTTTATCTTCTGGATTTGATAGTTTTGGTTATCAATTGACAACATGTGAACTCTAAGAGGTACCATTAGAGGGGATCCTCAAGAGACCCTGTGCCGTGTAAGGTCTCCGATTCTATTTGTTCGTTTGTTTAGCGATGTTATTATGTAACCACATTGAGGCCGAGAGGTCCGTCTGAGTCATGGGTCCCAGCTCCAGAGAAGGAGCAGGAGTGTGGCAACCACGCTAAGCTGAGTAGACTCAGAGTAGTAGACACCACATACATGTGTGCAGAGAGCGCACAAGGGCATGAGCCAGAGAACTGGTAGAAGCATTAGGGACCAGCGATGCAAAGAATTCACTCCTCTGCTGGATGGTTTTTCCACCTTGGAGGCCTTTCTTGGTATTGGTCTTTGTGCTGAGTCTTATACTTTGCAGTGACGGTAATTTGATATGACAGCGATCAGGAGGGTTACAGGCTTGGCCTGAAATTGGCTCCTGATGAGAGTTGGTAACAGTACTGGAAAGGGCACGTCTAGTATGGACAAGATTAGCAGCAAAGTTCACAGAGTGCACATGGAGCTTGGAGGCAAGCTTCTTAACTCTTTGAGAATCGAGACCCAGTTCTTTGAAAGGCTTCAGAGTGTGGGTGTTGTAGATGGTGCCGCCCACACCCAAAAGAATGATGTGGAGAGTAACGGAGGCTCCTTCGAGAATGTTATGCATATGCATCGGCATTCGGCATAGATTAAAAAAGAACGTGCTCGCTTCGTGTCCTGTATCACCCAGTGGCAGCTCAAAACGTTTTCCCATCAATTAAAAACTACGCGTCCAACTTTGTTAAATACAATCTGCTGGCTCTCCTGCTCTCAGCTTCTGAAAAAGGGACAAGTAGTTGTTGCTAGCATCGTTGTTTGCTACCCAGCCCTCCTTCTTGCTTCATTTTTCCCCCTTGGCTGCGGGCACAGCATCCAAGCACACTCAATAATCTCTTTTGCTTCTGTTTTACCTTCATGTGCAATGCTTGCTAGGCTTGTTTTTACAAGAGCTATATCTCCCTTTGCCATTGCCATCAGCCAGAGTCTCGGCTGTAGGCCATCCTTGTAACCCTTATATCTCCCTTTCCTTGGAGCAATGGGGACTATTTACAAAGGCCGTGCAGACAAACCTCTGGGCAGACCTCCGTCTGGATTGCCATAAGGAGAAAAAGCTGACACACAAACTGAATAAACTTAACTAACGCCAAGGTGCAAACAACTGCTTATGACGAGTTTCTCTGCTTGCACCCCTTCTTTCCTTCTCCTATTAGTCCACATTGCGTGTTGGAGTTTTACGGTACTTGTCACCAAGCGAATCCTTCTCCTAAGTAATGTGGGGAGTGGTTCGTCACTGTCCCTTTTCTTTCCTTTTCTTCTTAGTCCACATCGCTCACCATCCTCTCCTCCTGCTCCTCTGCCTCTTCTTCCCCCGTACTGGCAACTTCACTGCACCCCTGGATAGATGACACAATGCTGAACTCCCCCACAAAGTTGGCACGCCACACGTTGACACAGTTCTTTGTAGTGGCGGTGCCAAGGCACGTGCCCAGCATGTTCCACTCAACCTGAGCGTAGTTGAGTATTAATTTAACGTGTGTGCATACCTGTGTTTTTGTGTGTACACGTGCGTATATGTGTGTGTGTGTGTGCGTGTGTGTGTGTGTGTGTGTGTGTGTGTGTGCGTGTGTGTGTGTGTGCGCGTGTGTTGGCCCGTGCACATAGGTGCATATATAACAAATCAGACTGAACCAGATGTGACCAAGCTCCCTCTTCTTCTTGCCTTAACAACTTGTGTTTGAATTACTCAGATATGAATGCTGCAGAATAACAACCCGCCCAAAAACAATGCAGCTCGGCGTGGAGTTTATAAAAGGCTCGTTTTTCTGACCCCATCAAAAACTTCAAACCTCAAAATTATCAAATCCCATCCTAAAGCCTCAAATTAAAAATGTCATGTTTGACCAGCAGGGGGGAAAGGGTGTGTTGAGGCAGAGGGGTTTTGACGGACGCTGGCTATTACATGCCCTAGTATCTATGTGTGCCCTACTATCTGTGTGTGCCCTACTATCTGTGTGTGATTATTACATGCCCTAGTATCTGTGTGTGCCCTACTATCTGTGTGTGCCGTAGTATCTGTGTGTGCCCTAGTATCTGTGTGTGCCCTAGTATCTGTGTGTGCCCTAGTATCTGTGTGTGCCCTAGTATTTGTGTGTGACTATTACATGCCCTAGTATCTGTGGGTGCCCACGTCATGACTGCCACAATGTGGCTCCTCCCCTGTACCTTCCAAACGTCCGCATCGTGAGCTAAGCTGGAATGCAGCTCAGCTTGCAAAGATCCAGCAGCACTCCCTCCTTGAAGGCTGAAAATGTCGACCGTGCTGCCGTGTGCTGCGGCCACCAAATCCTGGAGCGCACGAGCGTTATACACATAAGGCACTCGTTACGTCTTTCAGTACAATGGCTATAAAGTATGGTTGCCTGGGTTGCGTCCACCAAATCCTGGAGCGCACACGCGTACGAAAAGATGAGTTACTCGGTATGCCTCTCAGATAAACGCGTCTCAAGTGTGTCGCCTGTACAGGCGAGTACTACAGCCGATGTGTCTTTTGCAGCGCATCTGAGACAAGAAAAGACGCGCCTAAGAAATCACTGTCCAGATTTGTGTTGCTGTGGGATATCACACGTGCTACTGCTGTCATGCGCAGTGTTACGTGTGTACACGTCCCTTGAGAAAAGGTGTATACCTAACTGGAGGTTAGCCCAACAGTGACCGGTGTTACTGCTGTCATGCGCAGCAGCCATCTGATGCCCTTTTTCCAATTACGGAGTGCAAATACATTGACTATGCTTTCAAGCGCAGCAGCCATCAGATGCCCATTCTCCAATTACAAAGTGCAAATACATTGACGATGCTGTCGTGCGCAGCAGCCATCAGGTGCTCTTCTAACAAGTATAGAGTACATTGACTAAGCAGTCATGCGCTGCAGTCATGAAGGTAAATGCAAACAAAATCTCTTCTTGAAGGCCTTTTGAGCTGAAGCTGTATTTGGCCATCAAAGTACGTCGCCTTAATTCCATAATTAATATACCTAGACCTCTTTAAACTTCCTACCTAACCCATTGACACATTTCTTGCAACCCCATAGCTTATAGCTAGCTCCCACTCATTGCTCATAACTAGGGTTGGCCAGAACCATATGTATAGAAGATGTATATACTGTATACTTGGCAGGGAAATCACAATCACAATGCATACGGTCATATACGGTGTGCACGTGAGTACATATACGGTTCTGGCCAACCCTACTCATAACTCATTACTCACACCTGTGGTCTCCCAAGGTAGGGCGCCCAATGGAGAGATTTCGCACACCCAGGTGCTGACAGCTTCAGCGTGCATATCGACTGCAGGGCACAGAGGCAGGGCATTGCGTGCATATTGGAAGAGCGTAGCGTGCATATCGACTGCAGGGCACAGAAGCAGGGCATAGCGTGCATATTGGTAGAGCGTAGCGTGCACATTGAATAGGGCATAGCGTGCATATCGACTGCAGGACACAGAAAAGGGGCATAGCGTGCACATTGGCTGCAGGGCATAGCGTGCATATTGAATAGGGCGTAGCGTGCATATCGAATAGGGCATAGCGTGCATATCGACTACAGGGCACAGAAGAGCAACAACAGGCAAGGTGAGATGCAGCACACAGGGAGTGCTGTTTGTTTGTTTGTTTGTTTGTTTGTTTGTTTGTTTGTTTGTTTGTTTGTTTGTCTGTCTGTCTGTCTGTCTGTCTGTCTGTCTGTCTGTCTGTTTGTTTGCCTGTTTGTTTGTCTGTTTGTTTGTTTGTCTGTTTGTTCATTTGTTTGTTTGTTTGTTTGTTTGTCTGTCTGTCTGTCTGTTTGTTTGTTTGTTTGTGTCTGTCTGTCTGTTTGGTTGTTTGTTTGTTTGTCTGTCTGTCTGTCTGTCTGTTTGTTTGTTTGTTTGTTTGTTTGTTTGTTCGTTTGTTTGCAAGACGGCGGGGGCTGTTTTGTTGGGGTGTGCCAGGAGGCTGCAGAAAGCATAACTTTTGGCCGACACGTGTCAAACGATTGAAAATTATATATTCGAAATCCTGACGTCGAGACCTTTCGATTGATATATGTATGGGTCTGATCGGAGGGGGGGGGCCGGGGGGGGTCAGAGTTTTTCGGACCCCCCCTCCAAAACTTTAGGGCCACTCCTACGAAATTTAAAATATATCATCGGAATTCTCAGCTCAAGCCCAGTTGGTTGGCACCCTTTTTGAGTAAATTGGGTAAAAGGGGGGGTCTGTGGACATGTCCAAAAGTCAGAGGCACCACGGACTCGGGTGCAGGCCGCGGGGTGAGTCAAGCCAATGAAGCAGCAAATAACCCCAAACTTACAGGATTTTGCCAGCATGAGATAGTCAGTGGAATTCTGAAGAAATAGAAGCAATGTGGGACTGTGCAAGCCAGTTATGGATGCCTGGTAGGTCACGTGTGCATGGGCGTCCGTACCTCAGTTTCTGCCCCATAACTCTGCAACACTTCAGTTTCAGGTCTTGATGAGTATGCAGATGGATGCCTGCTTTAAAAAGGAGCGGATTGGTACCCTTTTTGTTTTGGTGGGGGCACTGGAAGGGGGGTTTGGGGGGGGGGGTCCCTCAGGGGTGTCCACCCCAAAAAGTATACGTGTCGTCCAAATAAAAAACAGCCTCCTGGGTGTTCTATCATAAAATATAATTGAGCAGAAGAAGGTACTGTGTAAAGTCATAGAAATTAGTTGCACAACTCGCAGTGCTTACCATTTTACCATCTGGGGCATATCACATGGCACACCACCACCATCTGGGGCATATTACGTTGCACACCACCACCATCTGGGGCATATTACGTTGCACACCACCAACTGGGTCATATTACGTTGCACACCACCAACAACTGGGGCATATTACTTTGCACACCACCACCATCTGGGGCGTTCTACATGGCACACCACCACCAACTGGGGCATATTACGTTGCACACCACCACCATCTGGGGCGTTCTACATAACACACCATCACAAACTGGGGCATATTACACAGCACACCACCACCAACTGGGGCATATTACGTTGCACTCCACCACCATCTGGGGCATATCACAACACTATCTAAGGCGATCTACATGGCACACTATCACTGTCCATACAGAAATCAGATCACACCATGGAAAAACTTATGTAAGCGTTTTTGGAAACAGAAGCCATACAATCTGCCGAGCCATGTGGGTCCCCCATATAGTGCGTGACCACAGCACTGACCTGCACCCCCACTCTCAAGAATACAGCCTATAAGTACGGGTTGGCCAGAACCATATATAAACAGTGTATATACGGTATTTTTGGCAGGGAAATCACCAAATATACGGTCATATACGGTTCTGGCCAACCCTACCTATAAGTCAGGCCACATCCCTGCGAGAGTTCTTGCCCCAAAGCTCCCACCCACTTCTGAGTATGCAGGACCTCAAGCTGGACCTAACTGAGCAACTCTGCACACTCAGTTTGTGCCGGGGGGCGCCCAGGGTGCGGGGCCAGGATTCCCCTGCCTAAATGGGGTCCTCAGAAAGTGGCCCCGCGGCTTGCCTCACCCACAACGATGGTTGGACATAATATTTGGAGCATTATGAGGGGGGTCCGGGGGGCGGGGGCGAGGGTCCAGGAAATCGCTCAATTTTGACCAAGAAAAGCTCAATTCTATGCGAGGAGCACAGGGTGCATGGTTTGGGAAGCCGATTTGTGCGACTACTTTTATAAATTATAACTTGTAAAAGTTGTCAGTGGCATGTTCTGGAACAGGAGCAGCAAATTCAAACGGGCTGAGGTAACACTGAGAACATTTGAAGTTTGACGAGTAAAGAGCGGTTTAGCATGCTCGTCTGGTGTGGGCAGGCAGTGAAGTTTGAGTCCACAGCTGTTGAAAATCTCAGCTGTTGCTGCCCACCACGGCCTAACCCCAGCATTCCAGACCATGATACTTGACAGGGCATGCCTTGGGAGCATACTGAAGGGCTCCCAACAGTCAGATGATGGCCAGAAAGCTTGTTTACAGGGTTTCCAGAAATGCACCATTTTTGCCCAGCAAACAGGCCCACACACCAAGTCCTTTAGGGGCAAATTTGACCCCCCTTTTTTTTGTTTTGATGGGCATGGTTTGACCCTAAATATATCTGGAAACAAAAAATTTGGTGAAATTCGGACCAAAACCTGCATTTTTACACCCATACCACCTTTCTGGCAGGGAAATGGCACAAATCCAGCCCCCCACCTTCACCCTAGACCTCAAACTCATTAATTTTTATGCAGAAGTGATACATTTATGTATAGAAACCATTGGGTGACCTCGGATGTGCAAATCAGGAAAGGGGCATCAATTCCCCCTTTTTGGGTGGGGCTTGGCTGGGCTGACTATAAGTAGGGTTGGCCGATCGTTTTTTTTGCACCATATATGACCGTATATTTGGTGATTTTCCTGCCAAAAATACCGTATATGCACCGTATATATAGGGTTCTGGCCAACCCTACCTATAAGACACAGCCCCAAGCCCCGCTATGGATACTTCATAGTACACAGCAGCGACGCACCTGCCAAGCCATGTGGGGGGCCATGTACTGCATGACCACAGCACGGTCCTGCACGCCCACAGCTAGTAAGGGAGGTACGCCCGCACTAAAGCACCGCCACGACATGCACGTACAGCCTGGGCCTCCTTTTGATTTAGGTGTGGCAACCTGGTGTGTGTGTGTGTGTGTGTGTGTGTGTGTGTGTGTGTGTGCGCGCGCTTGTGTGTATGTCGTGTTTGATCGTGTTTGTGTGTTTGTGTGTTTACGTGTGTGCTGCCAGGAAATGCACATACAGCTTGAGCCTCCCCCTGATTGAAGGTGTGGCAACCTGGTGTGTGAGTGTGAGAGAGAGTGTGTTTGTGTGTGTGTGTGTGTGCATGACGCCAGCATATAGGCACAGGTACAGCCCAGGCCTTTTCTTTTGGGTGCAGCAACCTGGTGTCTGTGTTTGGGTGTGTGTGCACGCGTGCGTGCTCACAGTCACTGTGATTCGACAAAGGCTGAGGACCTCCAGCAGCGCATGCACATGCACCTACTCCACCTGTTCACTTTACACACCTTTTACACAGCTTTTACACAGCTTTTACACAGCTTTACACAGCTTTTACACAGCTTTCTCTGTTCACTTTACACAGCTGTGTGCATTGTGCAGGGTGCACTTTCAACATATTCAATGCATTGTTAATCAACATATTCGCTCATTGTTAAGCAGGCATGATTGCTATAATTAGTCAGCACATCTATGTCCCTCAAGATGAAATGCGCAACAGCATTGTCTTGCTTGCTCCTTCAACTCCATTTTGTTCTGAAGCAAACAGCTGTCTGGTGCTAAGGCCCTGCCTGCCTCACACACACACACATGCACACCTCTTTCCTTCCACTCACCTTGATTTTGTTCTGCAGCGACCAGCTGTCTGGAGCCAAGGCCCTGCCTGCCTCCCACACATACACACAGCCGTCCTGGGAGGCAGCTGACAGAAGCAGGCCATGCTGGCGAGGTGCGAAAGATATGTGGCTGCAAAAGCACAAAGGAACGGGCAAAACTCATTTATTCAGGAGCTTGAGGGCTTGGATGCTGCGGAACGCAGCGAGCAATGCTGGGCAGGAGCATGAAATGTGTGGCTGCAAAAGCACAGGAACGGGCAAAACTCAATGAGTCAGAAGCTGGAGGGCTTGGATGCTGCTGAACGCAGCGAGTAATGCTGGGCAGGAGCATGAAATGTGTGGCTGCAAAGGCACAGAGGAAAGGACAATGCTCAATAAAGGCATAGGGGTAAGGAAGCAGGCGTGTAGTTCCTTGACAGACGTTTTTAAGGAGGCTGTCCTGGGAAGCAGCTGACAGAAGCGGGCTGTGCCGGCCAGGAGCAAAATGCACGTGGCTGGCAATGGCAAGTGATAAAGAAGAATGGACGGTACTTAATGATTCAGAAGCTGTGTGTGTGTATGTGTGTGCGTGTGTGTGTATGTGTGTGTGTGTGTGTGTGTGTGAGGGGCTAGAAAGCTGCATGCTGTCGCAAGCCTTTTTGGCAAGGTGCAAAAACTACATGGCTGCAAAAAGTGGGTACGGGTTAATTGGCGACGCTTTCAAAGTGTGTGTTTTAAGTAATAGGTCATCAAGAGATGCATGGCCCTGCTGGCGAGCCGCAAACAAATGTTGCAAAGAACGGTCGCTGCGTGGGAATACAAAAATGCAGCGTCAATTCTTCATTGGGTGTAGGTATATATGGAAGGCTGCTGGAGATCAGCAATGGTAAATAGTGTGTTGGAAGGACACCTGACTTTCCTCATCCAAGCTTTGGATTGGATCCCTCAGGTGAGTGTAGAAGTGATTGCTCATGTAGTGAATATAGAAAAGAAAAGCTTTGGATTGGATCCCTCAGGTGAGTGTAGAAGTGATTGCTCGTGTAGTGAGTGTAAAAAAGAAAAAGATAAACTACGCAGGCAGTGAAAACCACTCCCCACATCAATTAAGGAAAAAGAGCCACTTTGGTACCGAGTACTGTAAAGCTCCTTCACCGCGAAAATGGAAGGGAAAATCAATGGGGATCAGTGGGTTGCAGGCTTGGCCTGATATCGGCTCCTGATGAGAGTTGATAACAGTACTGGAAAGGGCACTGTCTGGTATGGACAAGATTAGCAGCAAAGTTCACAGAGTGCACATGGAGCTTGGAGGCAAGCTTCTTAACTCTTTGAGAAGCAAGACCCAGTTCTTTGAAAGACTTCAGAGTGTGAGTGTTGTAGATGGTGCCACCCACACCCAAAAGGATGGCGTGGAGAGTAACGGCTCGTGAAGTGAGTGTAGAAGCAACTGCTCGTGTAGTTTGGTGCAGAAGCAACTGCTCTTGTGGTGAGTGCAAAAGCGACTGCTCGTCACAATCTCGTGAGTAATCTGCAGCTCTGTGTCGCGTGAGCGTGACGCTTTTTGTGCGGCTATTCCTTTTAAACTGACGGGACGACCATCTCACCCTCACGATCGCCATAAGCAAAGAGTCCGGGCACAAAACCACCTGAGTCTAGATCCAGAAGGACCAGGTCTGAGGACCAGGAGATGAAAGGAAGTAACATCGTTTTGCAACGAGCAGATGCAAGAAACAGAGACCACGCAACTAGTCTGAGGACATGAATGTAAACCATCGACCGGCTCCATTAGATCTTCTTCGTGCTATTTTTTATGCTCCCTTGAATGTTAGGGTGACGCTGAAAGTGATCTTGTTTAGATCGAACTTGATCTTGATGCTAAACGTCGAGATGCTCATGCTCCCTTGATTTGCGGGAGCATACACAGCCATGTCAAGATACTATGATGAATGAAGCTGAGTGTGAGCACACAAACACACGTTAGCATGCACAAGTGCACACACACACACACCCACCTGATGGGAGCGTTTCCACATTGGAGCGTGGCATTTTGGTGCCATTCCTCCTCTTCCTCGTGCCCTTGTGAATCCTCCTCCTCTTCTTCCACCATACCATCTCCTCCAGTCTGACCTCGCTTTGCGCTCGCCTGTATGGAGTTAAGATAGCAGCACAATTGAGTGTAATCTTAACTCCACTTTTCTTCCTCCTCCTCAAGCTCGTCTGCCGGAAATTCAAGCAGGCGCAAAGATAAACGCGATCTTGATGTCCCTTTTTTCCTCCCCTTTCAACCTGACACTGCACCGGCCACAGGGCCTGCTTCTTTTTTGCCCTGATTTCCTGCCTTCCTTGTGGGCTTCTGTCCTACAAGTTCCGGCTGTGGGGCCTCCCACACATGTGTACGGTTGGCCATAGCCGTATATTTGCGCCGTAATTTACCTGTATCGATGGAACCCTGCCAAGAATATCGTATATACACCGTATATATGTATGGTTCTGGCAAATCCTAAGTATATAAGCACCGTGCATGACCGTATGCATCTGAGTGTCCCTGCTAGGGTTTAAAACCCCTCAACCTTAAACCCTAAAAACCCTAAACCCTAAAAACTAAAAACCCTAAACCCTTAATACCGTGTATACACCGTGGATATGTATGTATATACATATCCGTATTATGTATGGCCAGATGGCCAGCCCTAGTCATGACAGGAACAGAGGCAAACATCAGCTAATTGTATCCTGCCTCCATTCATCTATATGCCTGTTCTCACAACCCCTCATCATGCCTGTTTTCATCAACCTCTCATCAACTGGTCTCACAACCCCTCATCATACCTGTTCTCACAACCCCTCATCATGCCTGTTCTCACAACCCCTCACCATATCTGTTCTTACAACCCCTCATCATGCCTGTTCTCACAACCTCTCATCATACCTGCTCTCACAACCCCTCATCATACGTGTTCTCACAACCTCTCATCATGCCTGTTTTCATCAACCTCTCATCAACCAGTCTCTCAAACCCTCATCATACCTGCTCTCACAACCCCTCATCATACGTGTTCTCACGACCTCTCATCATGCCTGTCTTCTTCAACCTCTCATCAACCAGTCTCTCAAACCCTCATCATACCTGCTCTCACAACCCCTCATCATGCCTGTTCTCACAACCTCCCACAGTGTGCTTTGATATGAGCAGTGAAATCATCAACGTCCAATCAGCAACCTTGCTTTCTTTATTATATCCCTACACTCTGTTCACACTTCATACTTTGTTTGTAATCTTTGTTTTGCCTCTTGCGTACCTGCATCGGCCGGGGGGCCTCCCACACGTGCGCAGTGCCATAGGCGGTGGCGCCTGCAAGGAGGGGCCCACTCTCTGGGTGCGCCCATGCAAGCATGGTCACTGGGTGGGGGACCTGTGGTGTGATAATATCAACATGCAGTATTATGTTTTCATCATCATGTGCCCAGGCTCAGGCTAGGCGGAGGAAGCACACTCTCTGGATGCGCCCATGCAAGCATGGTCACTGGGTGGGGGACCTGTGTTGTCATAATATTAACATACAGTGTTTTGTTTCCATCATCATGTGCCCAGGCTCGGGCTGGGCGGAGGAAGCACACTCTCTGGGTTGGGTGTGCCCATGCAAGCATGGTCACTGGGTGGGGGACCTGTGTCGTGAAATATAGTAGTACGCAGTGTTTTGTTTCGATCATCATCTGCTATCAGGCTCAGGCTAACAGGAGGGGCCCATGCGTGTGCGCCCATGCATGCATGGGCACTGGGTGAGGGACCTGTGTAGAGCACAAGAGCGTGATGGATAACCTTCAGGACTATAGGTTGTCACACTTTCAGACTAGGTGGATGAGAACACACACTCTGTTCATTGGTGCCCATGCAAGCATGGTCATTGTGCGAGGGACCTGTGTAATGTGCAATAGAGCTGTGCACGCTGTTTGATTCTCATAACGTAAATGGGAAGACAAACCTCCTTTGATTCTCATAACGTAAATGGGAAGACAAGCCTCCTTTGATTCTCATAACGTAAATGGGAAGACAAGCCTCCTTTGATTCTCATAACGTAAATGGGAAGACAAGCCTCCTTTGATTCTCATAACGTAAATGGAAAGACAAACCTCCTTTGATTCTCATAACGTAAATGAGAAGGCAAGCTTCCAAGAGTCTAGCTCAAGGCGGGGTAAAGGAATTGCAGACACACACCCTGGTCTGTTTCAACAGTCGAGATGGTCAGAGTGGGGAAATTAGCAGAAAGGGTGGAGGTACGAGTGAGAATGTACTTGTGGCTTCCTGTATTGTCATCCACCCAGGCGCCCTGCTTAGCGGCTAGGCACACTAGCCGGAAAGTGCACATGACCATCGGTGAAAGCAGGTGAACATGAAGCAGGGTTCTGGCTTCTTATGCCACACATAGAGTTGGCCAGAACCATACATATATATACGGGGTATATACGGTATTTTTGGCAGGGAAATCGCCAAATATACGGTGTATACATATATGGTTCTGGCCAACCCTAGCCATACATCATCCATCATGCGTCCAGGCGCCCTGCTCAGTGGCTAGGCACACACGCTAGTTAGAAATGCCTGAGCGAGTGAAATGGAAAAATAAAGATAAAATAGGTATGTGTATAAGTAAGTAGATGGAGACATGCGTTAGGTTTAAACGGTCACTGAGGGAGATATGTCTGTGCGTGAGTACGTCGATGGAGAGAAGATGTGTTGGGGTTTAATGGTCACTGATAATAAATATGTGTATATATTATGGATTATTAGTACAACGGATAGCATGCGCACACACACATACACACATCACAATCACTCATCCACACGGCACACTCATACCTGCAGAACGCTCCTGACCATCCATTCCGCTGCAGCCACATCCGGCACCCAGATCTGCAGCCATATCCACACAAGCAATCAGTGTCATTAACACACACACACACACACGCACGCGCACACACACACACACACGCGTACGCACATGCGCGACTGTAGTTCGACATTAGCAATGTCTGCAACGCTGGTACAGGGATTTGCAGTCATGCTACACACAGCACACTCATGTGTAGGGTTAGCCAGAACCATATATATTATATACAGTATTTTTGGCAGGGAAATTACCAAATATACGGTGCATATATGCGGTTCAGGCCAACCCTACTCATTTGCAAGTATGCACTCTGCTCTGCATTGCCATCGCAGGCCTTGTGTACACCCATACTTAAATTGCAACGAAATTATGCGAGGAGGGAGCTCAAACAGTCGAAATTCCACCTGTGGTTCTTTCTAGAGGAGATGGTTGGTTGATCACTGTTTTATTCGTCCCTCTCCGCCCTTTGAAAGGAATTAGCAAAAGTAACAGTAACAGCAGGAGCCTACGCTGATAACATCAGCGTACGTACAGGAAACATTCGCAACATGTGCTTAGTAACGTGTGCTTAGTAGCATGTGATTGGTAACGTGTGATCAGTTACGTGTGCTTAGGAACGTGCGCTTACACTAACCAGAGTTCCACTCAAGGAACAAGTGCACGTGAGCATTCTAGCAATGCCGTAAGCATGCTCTGCATAACACCACTCCATGCATTAGCAAAGCACGATGAGCTACCAAGTTCTGGTGCAGCTTACATTGTGCAAAGTGATGGTGCGGTTTACTGTACATTGTGTGTATGCGCACTTTGTAGCCATGTACGCGTTGCGTGTTGTTTGTGCGGAGATCCTGCAGCAAATCCTCCAATCCGGGCCAACCTTACATATAGCACGAGACAGCATGGGTGTAGGTTACCTGTAATTGGGAAGTGCCGTCAGAAGTTGTCGAAGATGTGGCTAGGAGTGTGCCTGTCAAGTTAGATGCCTTGGCTGTGACTGCGCCATCAACGGTCAGCTGACTCCAGCTAGCCTGGATCCAGTTGAGCATGCATTGCCGTGGTGAGGAAACGTAAGCCCCTTGTGTGTTGCGCATGGATAGCTGAG
>Ga0307942_1000471_pt1 | contig 28007 bp, 26 predicted proteins | sample OrgLakmetagen175_FD_201846 | JGI IMG/M metagenome (GOLD analysis project Ga0307942, IMG submission 201846) | Saline water microbial communities from Organic Lake, Antarctica - #175 | ecosystem: Environmental > Aquatic > Non-marine Saline and Alkaline > Saline | place: Antarctica: Organic Lake... | reverse complement strand
GTGCCTGTTTGACAGAAGGGCTTAGAAGGGCTAAAGGGCTTAGGGCTACAGGTGTGCCTGTTTGACAGAAGGGCTTAGAAGGGCTACAGGGCTTATAAGGGCTACAGGTGTGCTTTTTTGACAGAAGGGCTTAGAAGGGCTAAAGGGCTTAGGGCTACATGTGTGCTTTTTTGACAAAAGGGCTATAGGTGTGTGCATGTTTGCATGCCTCTTAGCACACATGTGTGTGTGGCTCCTGCTTGTTTTGAACGGCTTGTGGAATGCACTGCTGTGAATTCGATGTAATTGGGAAGCTGTTCTTGCTAGGGTACGCTGCTTCTGTAGCAACTTTGAGCACCTGTTAGAGCGCAGCCCTGCCTCACTTGAATTCATGCCGACCCGGTCCCTGTGTGTGCGAGCATCCGTATAATACTCACACAAATGTATATGAGTATATGCACCTGTGTTTGTGTGAACTTGTGCGTGCTTGTGTGGACTGCACACAGTGAGTCGTGCAGACAGAGCAAAGCAGTCTTTATCTATACGGCTACACAGCTACCGCATTGCACTGCCCTGCTCACAGTTTGTGAAAGCGACAACCATGTTGACTGCTATGTGCTGAATCCTCTGGCGCAAATATTACTGCACAGGGCCCTGAAGGATGTGAGGCTTGCAGCTGGGTGCTTCACACAGACAGCATCATGCTCACAGTTTGTGAAAACGACAACCATGTTGACTGCTATGTGCTGAACCCTCTGGTGCAAATATTTCTGCACAGGGCCCTAAAGGATGTGAGGCTTGCAGCTGGGTGCTTCACACAGACATCATCATCCTCGATTGTGGGCAAGGAGGCTTCAATATTCAGGTGTGGCTGCGTAGTAAGTTTGACAGGACATTCAGAAAGTGTGAAGTGCTAAGCAAGGAAGTGTTGGCAGGAAGTGCTAAGCAGGAAATAGGCAAGGAAGTGCTGGCCGTCAGCAACAGGGTATGGAATGTTTGCAACGTCTCTACCACATGTCTGCTATTTTCTGTCAATACATGATGTGTATACAGGTGTAAGACGTTGCATGTCTGTTGTTATGCAACAAAGCTGTGCAGTATCAACTCAGGGTAGATCTGTCGTTGCAGGCCTTGGCTGCATTGCTGCAGCATGGCAGTATATGCCTTTGTTGTTCTGTATTTTTGACTTGGACGGTTTATTTACAGAGAGAAAAACAGCCAGACAGGAAACCCAAAAGTTTAAGTAACTAACCAACTGCTAGCCTGCCTGAATACCCAACATGTATTAAAACGCATGTTTCACCAACACAGGCGGACAACCAGATGCTCACCCATTTGCATCAGCAGCCTCAACAGCAGCCACTAAGCGCACTTCCCCTTCTACGCAGCAATCGGAAGGGAGGCAAGTTGTTTCAGGTAAGCGCCTTCTTTTATTGGTCGCCGTGGTTGTTGATGGCATGGTTGTTGATGGCATCATCCTTGTACTATTAGGCAACTAGTTTATAGGTCCGTAGTTTAGAGTTAGAAAGATAAGAAAGGACCGTGACTGCGGAGAATACTACTCCCCACATTATTTATGAAAAAGGGGTTGTTGTCAAGCTGGTTAAACCTCACTGTTGTTCTAGCCAAAATGACAAGCAAAATTGCTGAAATTAGAAGCCTTGCAAGCTATTGATTGCTCCTCAACTATGTGTATTTTATCCTGCATTCACAAGAATAACAAGCTGGACACGCTACCTATCATTTTGCATGCATGCAGGTCACGATATATGAGCAGGCTGTTTTTCCTGCAGGACCCATCCCCAACAAACCCGCTCCTTGTGCCCCAAGCTCCGCAGCCGGGATCGTACCTGGAAAGGTGTGTAAGGAAAATATGTGAACTTTGCGAGAAAAGGTCCCTGTTTGTGAAATGTGAGAAGACTGTCAAAGCCACAGTCCTTTGTGTGCTGCATTCTTCACCAGACATAAGCACACACGCAACAGGATGCCCAGCAGTAAACCCCGCCTGACTGTTGACAGTGTGATATGCTTCCTAGTACATGCACTAAAGCAGAAGGTGAATCATTGTGCCTTTTATGCGCAAAGTGCCAAACAACTTCTGAACTTTCACGTGCACCTGCCGCAGGCACATCCACGTGTGGCATCCATAGTATTGCATGGTACAGCTGGCTCCAGCATGGCCTTAGCCTTGGATGCAGGCACTGCAGGTGTGCTTACGTGTTTAGGTCTGGGTTTGGTTGTGGATGTGGGGTTGGGGGTGAAGTTAGGGCTAGGCAAGGCTGTGGGCATGATACCGATATGTGCTGGTGCATTGATGGTCATGATGCACACAGACGTGGCAGAGGGGGGCTTGGAAGAGAGGGTGGTGAATGGATTAGCAACATTAACGCCCTTACATGTTCATGTTTGACCTGCTCACTGCATCGATGGCGTGCATGCCTCAACACTCAGCATGTTCACGGGAAAAGTGTGGCAACAGTTTGCCTTTTTGGACTCCTGGCTTGCAGTGGCGTCAAACCTAGAGGCAGGCGAGGTGCACGGAGCGGCAGGGGCAGGAGCCTCAGCTGCAAAAGGAGGGAAGGCGGGAGGGCTTGGTGCACGGAATAAAGGTGCGGGATCAAGCTGCACTTGCCCCTGTACATAAGCGCAATCCTCCCTTTCCGGCCGTGGCTGACACTTTCGCGCTCGCCTCTCTCTGTGTGTACTTGTTTGTATGTGGATATGTGTATGTGAGCAATGTATATGTATATGTGAGCAAGCCTTGAAAGCATGCATTGAAGGTGCGCTGCTTCAGCCTGCACCGGCCTGTCAAAAAGGTCGTGTCCCTCATGATTCAACAGCATCGCAGCAAGATGCAACTCCCCATTCTTGGATATGTTGCTCAGGGTCAGTCCACCATGACTGCTTGCAGGCCAACCTGCCCCTATTGATCCCAGTGTCGAGACCGCTGCACGCTCTGCTTCAAGTGGAATGTTGATCTTTTGTGACGCTGATCAGCCTGACGTGTTCTTGGTGGAGGTGGAGGAGGGCCTGGGTGACCTGCTGCGAGCAGACCTACGGGTGCTGCAGGTGGGCATTGTTTTAAGGTGTATCGTATCTTGCTGCTGATATAGCCTCAGGGAGCTGCTGTGAGGGAGCTGCTGCGAGCATGCCGATAAGAGAGCATGCCTGTGTGTTGGGAGAGGATTTTCATTTTAGTCAGATGCTTGTAAATTTAGGGTTGGCCAGAGCTACATATGTATGGTGTATGTACGGTACTTTTGGCAGATAAATCACCAAATATAGGTTCATGTACGATGTAACTATATATATATATGTACGGTTGTAGCGAATCATAATAATTCAGGGTAGGAATGCTTGTAAAATTGTAGTATCGAACTAAATAAGTGTTTCATTGGGCGGGCTTGCTATTGTGTTGAGAGATATTTGTATAGAGTCCACACTTCATCTCTGCAAGATGCTTCTCGAGATTAGTGTGCTTTTGTGGAGGCCCGTGCTGGGTCACCAATGGCCGACACATTATACGCTGGACATCATTCATATTTCTTATGGACATATTAAACCAGACCGTGCACAGCCCCTAGGACACATTACAGTCCACAAGCACGACTTTTTTTGCAAAATTGATTGGCATTATACTGACCCTGGCCTGGATCTGAATCAAATAGAGTTTATCGTTGACAGTCAGCTCCATTTGGCCAAGTTAAAAGAAGCACGCACACTTTTCTTTTCCCTTCGGTGGAGGAGATTTACGGTACCCGGTTAATAAGTGGCTCCTTTTCCTTAATAAATTTGGTGAGTGATTTTCACTGCCTGCGTAGTTCTTCTGTTTTCTAGGGAGGGAGGGAGGGAGGGAGGGAGAGAGAGAGAGAGAGAGAGAGAGATAGAGAGAGAGAGAGATAGAGAGAGAGAGAGAGAGAGAGAGAGGGAGAGGGAGAGGGAGAGAGGGAGAGAGGGAGAGAGAGAGAGATCACGCACACTGTGGCATGTCACCTCTGAATGCGCCGTTTTGTGTCGCTGCATCACTGTTTTCGTGGCCTTTCTTTATTTCGTCCATCCATTTGAGTACAACTGAATTCAGCTGTCACTTCACGCTCAGACACAGTGCAACTTGCAATCCATGTGTGCCTGCAGCCTGAAGGAGGAGGAGAAATCTGTTGGGGCATGAGTGTGGACCATTTGGTGGTACGTGACATGGACACCAAGGCTTGCGTCGAGTTCTCAGGGAACGGGCAATGGCTAGGTGCTCGTCCTCCTCCTGCTTCTGCTACCCCCCACGGGGGCCAAGGCGCGACAGGGGCAGGCCACAACAACGGTGGTGTGTCCCATGACACTCTTGCCCGTGGTTCAGCTAGGACTTCACAGCAAGCAGGTACTGGCAGCACTGCAGACAAGGCTGGTGCTGGCGGTGGTGGTGGTGTTGCTGGAGCTGGTGCCGGTGCAATTCCTGGCAAGCCTGCCACAGGGGGAGTTGTAGCGGGTGGGGCTGGCAGCTTAGGCGCACAGGCACTGCGCTTGCTGCCTGCAGGGTGTGTGGCCTTCACCGTTACCGCTAGGTGAGGCTGTAGATTGAAGTCCTCTTGTTTACCATCACTCCCAGGAGAGATCATAGGGCACCTCTTGCTCATTGTCACAGCTACGCGAGTGGTGCTGTTGTATTGCGACCAGCTAATTTAATTCTCAGGAACTATCTGGGTACAGCATGCGTGCTTTCAGTAGCCCAAAACACTTTTATGCATGTCAAAATATCATACTGAAGTCACGCTCCCCCTGACACAGGAATGTGGGGCAGTTGCGTACAGTCCATCTGCGTCAAGACCACCCCCACAGCCACCCTGCGTGGGCAGTGTCTTCAGTGGAGGTGTTTGTCTCAGAGCCGGCAGGGGTGGTGAGGTGCGTCTTTGGGCTCGTCCATGCATGGCATTGCCTTAAGTGGTGGTGTATGTCTTGAAGCTTTAAAAAAGCAAACAGGAGAAATTGAACGGGCTTGTTTAACAGGACAGGGACAGCTAACCTGATCTCCAGGAACACATCCTGAATTCCAAGAGCAGCAGACAGGAGAAACTGAGAAACTGAACAGACTTTTGTTCGAGACAGCTGGCCTGACCTGTGGTGGTGTATTTCATAATCTTTAGTGGTGGTGCATTTCATAATCTTTAGTGGTGGTGTATTTCATAAAATGTAGTTCAACAGGACAGCTGGCCTGACCTCCCGGAATTAACTTTGAAGCTGCTGCTGCTTCTGCTCAACTGCAGGCATCAGCCGTTGATCAAGCCCTGGGTAGCCCCCAAACCAAATCGACCGCACATGCGTGAGAACATGAAGTCCGGTATAAAGAAAGCTATGCAGCAGCTCGACTTCACCCGCACAGATACCCTGGACTGGCTTCCGAGGAGCTCTAGCTTGAATGAGGGGTTGAACACTACCGCTGCAGTCACAGGTGATGCTTGGCAGTTGTTCTTCTGTTTGAACGAGAGATTGCCGCCAAAGAGCAAGAGTCTGCAGCAACTTAAGCTGCCAACTAGTGGCTTTTTGATTACAAGCATTAAGGGTTGGTCTTCACCTGATTGCTTTCGGTCAATGCTTGCCAAACGTCCCTGGCATTAATCCCCTTTTCCCAACCATTGCCCGTCTCATAACCTAGGCGGATTTCAGCAGCAGCAGCAGAAGCAGCAGCAGCAGCAACGACTGGAGAGTGCTTCTGACAAGGCAGCAGCCACAGAGACCAGTGCCAGCCCGTTAAAGCAAGGCAGTGGAGTTGACAGTGTGCTCAGCTGTATGTACACGTGCAAGCCAGCAGGAGCTTGGCCCTGTGCCAACGCTGCACCCTACATTCGCCATTTTATGTCCACGGAGGGTGCACAGGCAGGAGAAAGGGTTGCACGGTGCGTGTTACTGGGGGTGCATACACACAAGTGGATGTACATGCTGCAAAACCTAATGAAGCACACGCAAACACACAGCATGGATGTTCGTCATGCTGTTGATGCCACACGAATAGTGGTCCATGCACACGTTGCTTTGTAGCTGTTCATTTGTGCAAACCTTTCTGGTCTGTCGTATAAAAATCTCCAGACTATCTAGTGTCATTCCCTACAGGAAGGGATTGTGTGCCTTCCTTGAGAGCAGCTTAGATGACTGTTATACATGTGTTTAAACCAAGCTAAACATTCTCTCTCTCCCTCTCACTTCCTGTGTGAGTCTGTCTACCTCTCTATCTGTCTGTCTGCCTGTATCCATCCATCCGTCCATCCATCTATCCATCCATCCATCCATCCGTCCGTCCGTCCGTCCATCCGTCCGTCCGTCCGTCCGTCCATCCAACCATCCATCCATCCATCCATCCATCCATCCATCCATCCATCCATCCATCCATACCTCTATCCATCCATCCATCTATCCATCTATCCATCCATCTATCTATCTATTTATCTATCTATCTATCCATCTATCCATCTATCCATCTATCCATCTATCCATCTATCTATCTATCTATTTATTTATCTATCTATCTATCCATCCATCCATCCATCCATCCATCCATCCATCCATCCATCCATCTATCAATCTATCTATCTATCTATCTATCTATCTATCTATCTATCTATCCATCTATCCATCTATCTATCTATCTATCTGTCTGTCTAGAATTTTTCAGTATATATATGCACGTATTTCTCTCACTCTGTTTATTATCAAACTGTCTCTGTGGCTGATACTTTGTGTTATTTCTGCACTGCTTCAGGTACTTTGTACCCCCAGTCATCACCACAGGTACGGGTAATGAAGTAAATCATGCGACTGTTACAGCCCCCACATTAATCAAACATTAATCAAACATGGAACCCACTCAGGTTTCCAAGACACTCCCCCACCACAGAAATTAAAAGGGAAACATCATTGGGTAATACAAGGGCTGCAACCTTAGCCTAAAACTAGATCTTTATTATGTGTGGTGTTCCTTTTTCCTCGCTGCATTGCATCTAAACTTGTCCAGAAGCCAAGTGTCGTGCTTGATCTGCCAATTTGTCAAAGCCCTGGGGGGAACTGTGCAAGCACGTAATTGTAGCCCTTGCTTAATTACGTATCTTGTGGATTTTACATTTAACAGTTTCAGACAAGTAGTTTAATCGTTCATCAATCTCCGTGCTCCTTTGCATTTGCTGCTGGAAATATATGTTTTCCTCACGCTGCTTCTACGGTTGTCGTGATTAGGCATGTGGCATCCAGCTCTGCACACCTCACTCCGCACACCTTTTTTTGTGATCCGTAGGATCACACCCACTTGTCCTCTCACTGCTTCTACGGTTGTCGTGATTAGGCATGTGGCATCCAGCTCTGCACACCTCACTCTGCACACCTTTTATTGTGTTCCGTAGGATCGCACCCACTTGTCCTCACACTGCTTCTACGGTTGTCGTGATTAGGCATGTGGCATCCAGCTCTGCACACCTCACTCTGCACACCTTTTATTGTGTTCCGTAGGATCGCACCCACTTGTCCTCACACTGCTTCTACAATTGTCGTGATTAGGCATGTGCTATCCAACTCTGCACACCTCACTCCACACACCTTCAGAAAAGAAGAACTACGCAGGCAGTAAAAAACCACTCCACACATTAATTAAGGAAAAGAAGCCACTTTAGTACCGGATACCGTAGAACTCCTTCACAAGAAGAACAAGAAGAAGCGCAATGGGGGTCAGGAGGGTTGCAGGCATGACTGCACACCTTCACCTTTTACCTCAAACCTCAAACCCAAACACCTCAGACCTCCCATGCCTTCGAGCTCATACCCCACATATCCCAAACGCCTACCGTCATACCGCAACACACACCTCACTCACATCACCCCTAATATTTATAATTTGATGACCCTTAAACTTAACACACCCTTCCCATACGCAGCGCCCACAGGCTCCGCCCCTCCTCCACCCCCTCGGTTGAACCCTCTTCAGCCCTTCCCTTTGCGAATGCTGCCTGAGGAGGGTGATCAGCGCAAGCCCACTGTGAGCGATGCCCCTGAGGACTCCGAAGTGTCGTACGAGGAGGAGCTAGAGGCATTCAGGTATTTAAGTAGTAAGAGTAGTAAAGTAGATGTGAAGGTGCAGTATCTTCTACATCTCTGATTGCCGCACCACACGTGAATGAGTCTAACCTGGAAATGCTAGGCGGAGAGAAGTCTGGGCGTAGATCTTGTGTGGCTATTCCCCATAACACTCAACTGCTGCACATACAAGGCAAGCATGCGCATCATATGCGGCCAAGCATGGCGAGTTGTAATGGCGTCAGTATCCTTGACTTATACTTAGGCACTGCATACTGTGTGTGTACGGAATAGTCGCCTCATTACAAAGACGAAGCGCAAGATTGATCACGCTGGCTTGTGGCTCACAAAGGTCATGTTTTCAATTGTTGACTGGGTGAGATGCCCACAAAAAGTAGGGCACAAAGCCTGGGGCAAGCCACCCTAGCCATGATTGCCACCTACCTGTGCACAACCTGTGCTATACGGGCAAAGAGGAAAGGTGGCAAATGAACGCGCAACCCTAACCCTGACCCTAAACCCTAACCCTAAACTTTAACCCTGAAATCCACGGTAAAATAGCATCCAAACCACCCTTGCCTCTCCTTTTGCGCGTGCAGGGAAGGGAGGAGTGACGTGTTCAGCCTGCTGTGGGCGCGCCTCCGTGCCCGCCCCCGCGTGCTGCATGCGTGGCTGGCAGACGTGCAGCAGGGATTGGATGCAGGCAAGGCCAGGCAGGCACCCCCTGAGCTCCTCACTGGTTGTGAGGATGGTGCCAAAAGAGTCTTCACAAGCTACGCTCAGCCAAAGGTACGCTCAGCCACTGAATCTTCGCGCGATCTTTCTTGATTTAGGGTGCTCTATTTCATCAGCGGCTGCTACCCGTGCAGCTAGGCAAGCCTTTCCGCGCGTTCTTTTTTAATATAGGATGCTTTCACCAGTGGCTGCTACCCGTGCAGCTAGGCAAGCCTTTGTATATGACGCCCGTGATCGTGTTAGCTGACCAACATCATGCCAGGGAAATGTTCACCCTCGCCTGCTTAGGGTTTACCCAAATTAGACCAGACAAAAATGCATAGGAAACTTTTCACGTAGAGTTAGGTGTATGGTCGGCTCTGTTGTGGAAACAAATGGCCCTGACCTATGTCAAATTCCATGATGCAGCACGTGGAATGTTTAATCAGCACGGCCCTGCCCCAAAAGCTGTTTGCCCCTCCAGCTTCGACCACACCTCAAGCCGGAGCAAGCACTGTATCCCAGTCAGACCCAGTGCCACCTCATCCAGATACTCCCTTTGCTACTACAAGCCAGCAATCTGACATCCATCATCCAGATACTCCCTTTGCTACTACAAGCCAGAAATCTGACATCCATCATCCAGATACTCCCTTTGCTACTACAAGCCAGCAATCTGACATCCAGAGAGCTGCAGACCAGCAAGCAGATAGCACCTTGACCACGGTCCCTCCGTCCATCAGTCCTGTCCTTCGCACACATATGGCGGTTATGCTTGCACTACCTGGAGGCAGCCTCCAAAGCACGTCCACTCCGCTGCAAGGCCCACAGCAGCAGCAAGATCTTGGCCGCTGCATGAATACACAACCATTGGTCTGCCCATCCTCCTCCTTGAAGCTCACCTCTGCTGCTGTCATGGAAGCTATAAAAAGCTGCAAGGATGCATACAAGCGGGTAAGTGTTACTTTATTTTAACCCTGATTTTACCCGCACATTTTGTCGTTCTTCACTTTATAGAAAACAAGCTACGGGCGACCCGCAAAAAAGAAAATTTAGTTGCGGGCGAACCAAAGGTTTTCGAACCCCCTGAAATTCCCTGTTGAGTATATGTCTGTCACTGCACATGACAGACTGACACTTATGTCGTGCCACGCTCTCTACAATTATGCATTTAGTTAATCTGGTGTGCCTCAACCCTGCATGGCACGCACCCTCCTTCCAAATTACTGCACCCGCATTTCCCAACACCTCCCCCTTAAATCAAATCCACATAAAGAGAAAGGTGTTGTCATTCCTGCGTGTGTGTGTGTGTGTGTGTTTCTTTTGACACCACAGGCTGCTGCCATGCACCGCATGGCTCACGACCCTGCTGACAGGCACAGCAGTGGAATAACAGACTATTTGCTTGTCACTTAATACGTGCCTCACTCAACACCACAGGCTGCTGCCATGCACCGCATGGCTCAAGACCCTGCTGACAGGCATAGCACTGGAACAACAGACTGTTTGCTTGCTAATAAATACGTGCCTCACTCAACACCACAGGCTGCTGCCATGCACCGCATGGCTCAAGACCCTGCTGACAGGCACAGCAATGGAACAACACACTGTTTGCTTGGTACTAAATACGTGCCTCACTCAACACCACAGGCTGCTGCCATGCACCGCATGGCTCGAGACCCTGCTGACAGGCACAGCAATGGAATAACGGACTGTTTGCTTGGTACTAAATACGTGCCTCGCTCAACACCACAGGCTGCTGCCATGTACCGCATGGCTCAAGACCCTGCTGACAGGCACAGCTTTGCAGACCTGCTTGAGGGAGGGGAGGCACCTTCTGACGGATCCAGGGCTGCAGCATGCTGCGCTGAAGGTGTCCTAGTTGCGCTGGCCAACCTGCTCATGGGCAACAACCAAAACATGCAGGTGAGCAAGAGGACGTGCAAAGACTCGTTGAAAAACTGCCACGACAAACTGGTCTTGCGTGGCCTGTTGCTCACAAAGTGTTCTTGCAGTGTAACAACCTTCCACATCACATTCAAAGAAAGCCACTTTGGTACCGGGTCCCATGCCCTCTCCAGTCAACCATTTTCCTCTTCAGTTTGCTCGACACCGCAGTGCCCAGGGTTTTGATAAATCTGGGCAGGTAGGGAAAATGTTTTGCACCGGGCAACCAACCAAGCAATGTATGATCTAAATCCCTATCCATGAGCACCTGAAGTCAATCAAAACCGTGCAGGGGGTGATACCTTTCCCACATCATAGAAAAGAAAGGGACCACCACGGTGCCTTAAGGCACCACCACCCCCCTGAGTGCCTTAATCATTTAGCGTCGCAACCTGCACCTTCTTCAAATCATGACATGCAGGGAGCTGAGGCAGCTTTTGAGGAGCTGGACTTGGATGGATCCGGGTGAGGGCCTAATTCTTCTACTTTACTTTCCTTTCCTTCTCAGCTCGAGACCAGCAGCATCTATGTTGTTTTGCTCTCGCATTGCGCCTGTCTTCAGAATACCTATAATGCCTCTACACCCATGGCAAGCCAGGACGAATTGATGACTGCCTAATTTGAGCTACTTCATCTAGCTGCTAAGGTTCTTGGGCAGGCTGCCCTTGCTCCAGCTATGCTGCTACTGTTTTTTGTGCTTGCTGTGTCTTTAACCTAATTAGCTCAAACTGTACAGCAGCATATGTGTTACACGCACTAGACCCTGCCCTGTCTCACATGTCTCACGTCACGCAGCTGCCTAGGGCCTGAGGAGCTAGTGCTAGCCTGCAGGTCTTTGCAGCCGAACCTGCAAGCCTCTGAGGTGAGCTCCGTTGCTTCTTGGGTGGTGTGCAGATAACCTGCAAGCTGGATTCTTGGGTGATGTGCAGAAAACTTGCAAGCTTCTGAGGTGAGCTCCGTTGCTTCTTGGGTGGTGTGCATCATCGGATCTGGCCTGCATCCTTGTTCAGGCAAGGCGCATGTCTTGGGTGGTGTGCATCATAAAATCTGACCTGTGTCATAAAATCTGGCCTGCATCCTTGTACAGGCAAGGCACAGTCATCCTTGTGAGTTCTGCAAAATCATCTTCTTACCCTATTCATGGGACCGCACCCAATGTCTGCCTCTCCACTCATCTTCTCCTACCCCAGGCACGCGTGCTGCTCTCATACCTACACAACTTTGCGGACACTGACCATGACGGTACACTGTGCCTTGAGGAGGTCTTGTCAGCGCTGGCGCCATTCCAGGGTACCCCACCAGACGCCCAGCACTCGCAGGAACGGCTGCTGGAGGTAGGTTAGTTGCTCGAGGATCCTTTGTGCATAAACCTCTTTATTGCACCACACGGTACAAAATGACATTTCCTACTGCTACCCCTGCATTTGCGATGCGCTGAACCCTTTCTCTCGCTCCACCGCATACTGCATTTAGCTATTTGAGCTCAACAGCCTGTCGCGTGTTTTTCTAGCGCAACAAATTTGTCAATCACACACCTACAGGGTTACCTAGCAGGCACAACAGATGTGTTTGAGCTGGTGCAATCCATGGTTGCGTCCAAGCCGGCAAAGCTCGAAGCGCTGTTTGTGCAATTCAGCGACCACAAACAGGCAGCCACAGCACGGCATCAGGCTACCAAGGCAAAAACGCTGCACTCGCAGCCACAACCACAGCAACAGCAGCAGCGGCAGCAACACCACCAACGACAACAGCAAGGGGCCAAGCCTGGGCCTCCTTCTCAAGCAATTCTTGCCGTACCTGCAAGAGCACTGCCAGCAATGATTGCTGACCTTGTTGGACCTGCAAGCGTCAGCGCTCTGTCTCCATCCTCTGAGGAACATCCAGCAGGCTGTGCACTGCGTGCCTCAGACATGCTTCTCCTGCTGTCTGTGCTTCAGCTGGACAACGGGGTTGGTGCGGCAGCCTTGCCGGCAGATATCAGGAAAGCCACCTTGATTTCCAGGCTTGAATCAGCAGGATGGGCGGCAAGGCGTGCTGCTGCGCTTCACAGGTCAGAAGAAGCTGAGTGGTCAAGTGATTGAGAAGGGGTGGAAATTGTGGTGGCTGAATTAATGCATCTGTCTAAGTAAGGAGTATGTTAGTAGGTATATTAGGTATATGTATATTGCATGCACGGTAAACGTTGATGATTTATTTGTCCTCACGCAGGATGGTTTCGGAGGCAGAAGCAGAAAGTGCTCGCAGCGGCCAAAGCGTGGCGAGCGCTCTCGACTTGGACCCATCCCTGGGTGGGGCAGAAGTCGCATTGCAGGTGCGGTTTAAAAATATGTATATTTTCAACTGTTGACTTGATTCATTGCTCTTAAATGCCAAGCACTCATTTCCTAGCACTTTCTCATCATCCATCACTGGGTGGGATGTTGTGCAGCTCCTTCCATTTTTTTATATGGTCTTCCAAATAACATCCATGGTCTTCTAATCAACATCCTTCCAAATCCCTGCAATTACATCAGGTACTCTGTTTGCATCCGCCTTTTTTCATCTTATACCTACATCACGCAATGCAGGCTTTAGCACGGACCTTTGTGTCTGCTCCAGCGCATTCAGTGGGGGCAGCATTCAAGAAGTTTGACCTGGATGGCAGCGGATGCCTGAGCTCAGCAGAGCTGTGCTCGGCTATCCGGGTGAGAGATCAGTGTGCAGCAATTCTTCAATAGGCTTGGTTGTATACGTATTTGTTGAAATATGAAAGGTGAATAGAGTGATGCATACGTGGTGGCCAGGTAACACATCTTTAGACCTGCAACACTTTTTGCACTGGTCACCTACAGATTTGGTGCAGATCTTGTTTGACTTCTTGCTTCCTTTTTTGTTTTTCCTTCTTCTTAGTCAGACATTTCCAGACTCTCTTTTGCTCTTCTTCAACCATAGATTATGTGCTCGACCTTTTTTCCTGTGGTTGCAGAGCCTTCTACCCTCTGAGCCGGCAATTTCTGACGTGGTCCTGCAATTGCTATTGATTTACGTTCAAGGGCACCACCAATTTGGAAGCAAAAATGGCCGGATTTTCAAAGAACATCTTGTTCAACTGCTAGGCCCTTTCCTCAGTACCTAGCAAGGCCCTTTCCTCAGTACCTAGCAGGGTTGTACAAAACATGCTACAAGCCCTCTGAACGTATCGTATGGTTGCTACACTATGCTACACCGCTACGCTACGGCTACGAGTTACGTTAAATTGGAACAAAGTTCATAGTTAATTGTGCAGCAAAGGACGTTCTTGGCTCATTTGCACATGTGGCTGCTGTGGAGAGCCAGGCAGTATTGCATATTTTTTTCATACGGCAGACCCTTGTAGCGTAGCGTAGTGTATTGTCAGAGGGGGTTGACTGAGGAAATGCCTGAAAATGTGCATTTTTGCACTCTGAATCCAGCCATTCACTGCCCACTCAGCCAACTGAAACCATCCTGGCTTTAATTGAAAGCTGATATTGTAAGCTGCACGAGGATGTGCTTGCATCCATGTAAGTCACAGTGTGCGCAAATTGACGGGGGTCAAAGCTCACCTTGACTGCCCAAACCCTAATTTGGGCATTTCTATGGGAAAACAGCATGTGTTGAGCCACATCACCACGCACTTCATCTTTTCACTTGATTTTTTTTGCAATCATATTCATTTATTACAACAACTCTATACCACACGAAAGTAAGCCATTTGGTGGAGTGGGTCTGCTGTGAAGATTTTGTGGTGTAAAGTGGGGTCCACGCCGCAGAAAATCAGGTGCTATCAAAAGTTTAGAGCAAGGGCTACCTCTGGGTACTAAGCTTTAACATAGCAACTTAGGGCGCACGTGCTCGATTCACATTTTAAGACCCATTTTTTTGGCTCAGTCAGCCCCTTCTGGTTATTTATTGTGCGACCCTGGTACCTAGTCAATAGAGACTTTTTGCATACATCATTTGTGGGGAGTGGCGTTTCACTGTCCACATAGTTTTTCTTTTATATAGAGTTCAAGGTAATTTCACCTGCATTCCATCCGAATGAAGTTGTTTTTTCGAAATTGATGGACGAATTGTTCAAGATCCATGACTGCGCGAGACGAGCTGACTGCGCGAAACAAGTGTGCACCGCTGTCTGTGCAGATTGAGGTACAGATAGGATCATGCACGCCCTGAACCGCGACGCGCAACTGTTAAACATACCTAATAATACAATCCTCAAGAAGTGGAACATACCTAAATAATTCAGTGACATAGATTATATTTAATTACAGTGACGAAGGAAAGAAGGTCTGTGAAGTGGGAAGTGGTGCAAGCTGATCCGGGCTGGACATTCCATAGGCTCAAACAGGGCAGTGCATCATGCCACTCATTTATGCTTTTGTGGCAAGGGATACCACTGTGCTGGCGGAGTTTACACCCTACACAGGTACTTGCTGCACAAGTGTGCAGGTTGCTGCAGCCCATCTCACGTACATATGCACACACATTACCCACCCACTCACAACACACAGGCAACTTCAACACCGTGGCCATAGAATGCCTTCAAAAGCTGAACAACCCCGAGAGCAAGTTCACCATCGCCTGCGATAGGCACACTTTCAACTACCTGATACACAATGGCTTTAGTGAGTTGTGTGTGTGTTATTGAATATCCTGCTACCGCACGATGGCTGCTTGTTCTCTCTCTCGAACGTCCACCGGCAGTTTGAACAGCTGCCTCGCACGCGCATCCAGCTCCTCACTCCTGGCCCGAATCCTTGAGCAGCCGCGTGACCCCTCCTCCTGCACGCTTGTCCGTACTCTGCAGCGTACCTGGTCGTGGCGGACGAGGCATATGGGCGCCAGGTTCCCTTTGCCTTCCTTGACCGGGTGAAGCAAGAGTTTGAGGAGGGTTATGCAGACAAGGGCCGCATGTCCACAGCACACAGTATGGACCGCACCTTTGGGTGGGTGGGCAGCACAGGAGGAAGGGGGGCCTTGTTCAGTGTGGGCAGGGAAGTTGCACACGCCTGATACAGGTCAACTTGTGTCTGGCACACGATGATGCCAGTAGAGCACATGCAGTAGTCATAAAGCAAGAAGGGGGCACGTTGGGTTACACATGTGTGTCCCTTCTATAGCAGACATCTCATTCACGTTTCTGCGTGGGTACTGCAGTGTGTGTGTGTTTGTGTGTGTGTGTGTGCATGTGCGTGTGTGTGTGTGTGTGTCAGTGACCCTTTTTTGATAGACATCCCATGAAGAAGCAGCATTTTTGCAGCACAATATTCTACATTGCTTGAACTCGTAAGAAGGTACTTGCAAGGGGAGCGAATGAATCATATTTCTCAAAGCTAGTAAAAATTTATCCTGTCCATCGTCACATTTTGGCAGAGTAACTCCGGCACACTGGCTGCCATCATCAGCACAGCATCTGAAGCTTTGACATAAGTTCTCACCACAAGCTTTTGTAGGGGTTAACCGAGGTTACTACAAGGCAAGGTCTCATACAAGCATACAAAAAACAAGTATGCGTATGTCCTGCACTCCATGGTTGACTAACTGCTGTGCATGTTCCTGTCAGTGGGGCAGCTAGACAGTGCTTCCAAAATGACGACAGCCATGACTTGCAGCAAATTGCTAGCTTCTGAATTTACATCGCCATGCCCTTGCAGTCCCAGATTAAAATCGCACATGGAGTATTGCATGGCGCACCCTGACGAGATATCCAAGATTACCCAAGTGCAAAGAAAGGTGCGCAGCAAATCTATGCCTCGATTGCACACAGTGGTGCTGCTTGTCTGGTCTTTCGTGCTCTCGTGTTTACTCATGTTAAAAGTGCTACCACTTGTGTCCCCCCATGTCGATGTCCTCTTCAAGTGCTTACTGTTGTACAGGAAGATGATGTATGCTGCACCATTCCTGCCTCAGCATCACTGTTAAGAGCTGCACCCGGTAAACAATTGTAAAGGCCATTTTACATGTTGCTTTACTCCAGACGATTTGAATGTAGGTTATGCAACTGCTGTACATAAGCATAATACCATGTTTAAGTTCAAGTAAAACCCTTTTATAAATGGCCTAAAATAGGGTAATCCTGCAGCTTGAAGAGCTGCTCACCTGTGTCCAATTTCTGACTACAAAGGTTAGAGGGCTGTAGCCGTTTTTAAAGAAGCCCCAAACAGGTCTATTTCAGTGTCAAGAGGGGCTCAGTCATGTCATTGATGCAAATGAAGGCTCTAACGTTGGAAGCAAAAAGGGGTGCAAATCAGAGAAACGCCACGTGAAAAGGAAGTTGACCAAACTAAAGCAAGAGGCAAAAAGGGCTGCTTATGCTTTCACCCTGGATCAAAAGAACACAACTTGGTGTACATTGCAGAACAAGAACTTACGCTGCAGGATAACGGAATACGGGTTGGTATTTGATACCCACGTCAGGAGGTTTTTTTGAAAGGCACTTTTACTTTTTGGGGTGGACACCCCTGAGGAATTTCCCACCCCCTAATCCCCCCTTCCAGTGCCCACACCAGACAGAAAAGGGTACCAAAACTGCTCCATTCTGAATTATGCATCCATCTGCGTATTCTTCAAGACATGAAACTGAAGTGTCGCAGAGTTATGGGGCAAAAACTGAGATACGGACGCCCATGGACACGTGATCTACCAGGCACCCATAACTGGCTTGCACTGTCCCACATTGCTTCTATTTCTTCAGAATTTCACTGACTATCTCATGCTGGCACAATCCTGTAAGTTTGGGGTTAATTGCTGCTTCATTGGCTTGACTCACCCCGCGGCCTGCACCCGAGCGCGTGTGCCTCTGACTTTTGGACATGTCCACAGACCCCCATTTTTGCCCAATTTGCTCAAAACGGGTGGCAATCGACTGGGCTTGAGCTAAGGATTCCGCTGATATATCTAAAATTCTGTGGAAGTTGCCCAGAATAAACTGGAGATCCCCCCCAAATAAAAACCCACTCCATCCCACCCCCTCCCGGATTCGACTCATATACATACCAATTGATAGCTCTCGACTCTCGACGTCAGGATTCCGAATATCTAAATTTGTAATTTATATGACACGTGCCGTCCAAAAGCTATGCTTTCTACACCCTCCTGTCCACGTCATCAAATAATATGTTTTCTTTGGAACAGGAGTTGTATTTATTAGTTGTTATTTGTTGAACTTCTGAATTACACTGGTCTGTCCATCCTATGTGTATAACTACTTTTTTTATTAAGGTTCACCTTAACCATATACATTTTACTGTACATGACCCCGTATACATGGAAATGCTTTGTTAGGAATACCGCACTCACACCATAAATATACACACGTGTATGGTTCTGACCAACCTTACATGTATAATGCACACCTTCTGCATGTGATAATGCCCAACTGTGCTTTTACAGGTCAACGAAGTGAAGGATGTGATGGTTGAGAACATTGAGAAGGTCTTGGAAAGAGGGGAGCGCATTGAGTTGCTGGTGGATAAAACAGACGTGCTGCGTAACCAGGTATGATACTTTCTTTGTTCCCATGTTCAAACATGAGGGTACATGCGTGCAAGGCATAGATGTGAAACCAGGCATGGGTTTCTCCTCGGATGTCAGGCTCGAATAGGCTGGTTCAGGGTTGTTCAATTCGTTTTTTTGGGAGCAAGGGTTTGATAAAGTTTGTGTAGATTTGCAAACCCGGACTTTTGATTGAATCCCGAACTGAACAACCCTGGGCTGGTTTGAGTGTGAAAAAGAGACTCTGCTTACTGCCTGGCTTCGTTATGGGACTCGTCTGAACTTTGTTCTTTCAGGTACGCCGCACGTGCCTGCCATTATTTCATGATTCTCTCCTTGCTGCCTCTACCTAAAGCAAGCGTATTTTTGTGATGAATAAAATTCTTGCACCCATTGGTTTTGGAACTGCTGCGATGGGAAGCTCTCCTGATCGTCACCTCCTCACCATCCTCGTCATTGTATTTCCCATAATCTTTCCAGTTGCATGCCTCCTAATGGGGGGGGTTATGCAGCACTGATGCTGCCTCTAAATTTTTCAAGTTCTCCCATCAGGTGTAGCACACGTGAAGGTGAGTGACTGGGCGTCAGTGCCTTGCATGGCAGGGCTGCACACTGCAAGGTGTGTGCTCAGGTGGGAGCTTACACACATCATGATTGGCAGATGGACGCACATGGGTGGCAAAGTTGCAATCGCCAAAAAGGTGCAAGGAGCTTGCACGCAGCCTGGTGTCTGTCAACGCCCTCCCTCGCCTATGTTCTCACTGTGCTTCAATGCTGCAGACTCTCTGCATCGGAATGTCACCCTTCATACACTAAATCAGCTCCACCCTTGCTTTCCTATACCCTTTTTCCTAATTGTAACTGTTTTTCTTTCTCTTCCTCCTTCTTATCGTACCAAACAGGCGGAGGTGTTTCAGAAGAAGGGGAGGTCGTTACGGAACAAGATGTGGTGGAACTACTGCAAATGGAAGCTGCTGATCATTGGTGCCATCATCATCCTGGCCATTGTCATCTTCCTCATTGCCTGCTTCTCGGGGGGCCGGGACTGCACGCAGCAGGGCGTACGGGATGATTTTGAAGAAAAATCTGGCACCAATCCCCCCAGATAATCAAGCCCAGCGGTCTCTGCTTGTACAAGTTGCTGAGGAATAAAGAGTTAAGCCCCAGTTCAACACGATATGGCAGGTGTCCCTGCCTTTACTTTTGCCATGTTTGCACTACTAATTTATTTTGGGATCATGAGGGGTGGTGATAATGCTCTCTCGCTACGCACCTTGGGTACGACTTTTGACTTTTTTTTTCAGGTGCCACACGCACTCGTGCTGGCACCATCGTAGCACACCGACAACACGCTGCCTATTTTGCTTTACATACACTGTACATTTTATTCATCAGAGGTTGTTTTGCGATGACATGCATTTTATCTCTTTGACTCAGAGCTTCCCTCCTCTTGTGCTGGTTTTCTTGCTTCTTGGCTACACAAGGGTGCCAGCACACGTGCACTTTGTAAATTATTGCCCGTGAGAGCTCGATGTTGATGATGGGAAGTAACCTTCAGCCAGGTTGTTTGGCTGGTTGGCTGCTGACTGGTCTCGGCCAGCCACAAATAAATCCATAAGCTCAGAAAAAAAGAAAAAAAGTCTAGAAGTCCTCAAAAAAAGGTGTAAACAAATAGGAAAAATGTTTCCTCAACTCACAAACTCGATGGTCTTGGCAAAATAACAGAGCATGCACCTTGTTCTGAACATGTTCATCTTTACCAGGACACTACCGGATAGTCACATATGCAAAATATTGCATGGTTTATATAACCACCTTCAAACCACACTGCTTGCTGCCGCAACTTTCAAAATATGCGCACGCAAGCGAAGCCTATTGACATTGCGCAATATTTTCGGACAGATCAAGATGGAGATACCGTAGTACACGAGGCATATGTTCATTACTTCTGCAACAGGTCAACAACCAACTTGTTCATAATTTCCTTTCTCAGCAGAACACTGGACTTTTTCTTTTTCTCTCTGAGCTTATGGATTTAATTGTGGCTGGCAGAGATCAATCAGCAGCCGATCAGCCAAACAACCTGGCTGAAGGTCACCCCCCTTTGTAGCCATTGTTTTGAAAACTGAAGCGAACTACCACGCGTACTACCAGACCCTCATAAAGGACGGCACTGCCAATGGAGCCGTTAGCAATGCTTACCTAACATCTTCAAGATATCCCCTTTAAGACCAAATGTATCATTATGAAATACAGAACAGGCACCCTAAGTAATCAAAAACATGCGGAATTGTTCAAACTTGCAACAAGTCAAACTTATCCCCTCTGCCCACAATTAGACAGTGCTTTGCACATCTTTTCTGGGTGCCAACACACGCAAATAAGGAACATGATCACTGAAAGACACAACTTAGCATGCCGCATGATCTTTAAGGCTGTCAGCAAAACAGGCTCCATAGGATCATGCATTGTCTTTAAAGATATAGGCAGCAACGAACGGATGGCCATGCATGCAAAATCTCCAGATTCTGAAACAGCTGGAAGTAGAATTGTTCTCAAACGGCTCTTCCCACCCCGCTTCCCAGATAAAGACAGATTTACCTCCAGCCGCCCAGATTTTGTGCTGGTTACTTTCAGCGCCGCAAAAACACAAAAACAACAAACTGATGTAAGGGGGTGGGTTCTTCGAAGTGGCAGGGGGCAATTGAGGGAGACTGGGAGCACCTCAGCACCGCCAGCCACCATTAGAGCCACCAACCCCAGACAGCAGCACCGACCTAAAGACCTCAGCAAACCTCGGCGTGACATCCACCTTGTCGAGATCAAGTACTAGTACTGTAAGGACACCATACCTCAGAACCAGCTGAGCGCCGCAAAGGAACAGCACAAAGACCTTGTTTGCAACATTCTCCAATGAGCCTCTGTTACTCTTCACATCATTCTTTTGGGTGTGGGCGGCACCATCTACAACACTCACACTCTGAAGCCTGTGGAACTGGGTCTCAATTCTCAAAGAGTTAAGAGGCTTGCCTCCAAGCTCCATGTGCACTCTGTGAACTTTGCTGCTAAACGTGTCCATACCGGACGTGCCCTTTCCAGTACTGTTATCAACTTTCATCAGGAGCCAAGCCTGCAACCCTCTTGATCCCCATTGATTCTTCCTTTCCTTTTTGAAGAGGAGGAGCTTTACGGTACTCAGTACCAAAGTGGCTCTTTTTCCCTAATTAATGTGGGGAGTGATTTTACACTGCCTGCGTAATTTTCTTTCTTTATTACTAAAAAGAGGGATAGCAAACCATGAATGATAATCGCCACTTTGTTGTTGAGCGTATAAGAGTCCAACAACAACTCAGCGTCCTTCCAAACACCTCTCATCCTATGCTTCATTTTGCAGGAAGATCTTGCATGGGAATAGCACACCCAGTTTGAACAACTCGTTCACACCAAAAAATGTATAAGCTCAGAAATAGAGGAAAAGTTGTGTTCTGCTGAGAGTGTTCTTTCCAGAAGGGTGAGGGTACTTTCCTGCTGTTAAAGGGGGTACTTTGGCTGACTTTTATTATTATTTATACCTTACCTTACCTTATTATTTATACAGTGGGCTATTTCAAGTTGATAATGTGTACACTACTACCTGCTTTTCTCTTCATGTTTCACAGGAAAGCTGGCAGGCATATTCCAGCGATGCCAGCTTTTATCTAATTGATAAATATTTGATAGCTAGAAGGCGTGCATCCACATTTGAGAAAGCCGAGTGACCAAAAGAGGAGGTAGAACAACAAGATCATGTTGAATTCAGACAAGGCTCATCATGGCCTGCACACTTACAAACCACCAAAACACCGTGGCAAGCTTGGCAAGCACGCAGTGCCCCAACCTTGCTCCATACTGTTCGAATATACTGTTTAAAACAATCAAACCCTATTCAGAGTATGTCTGTACACAAAAGTATCAGCTATGGTACTATGGTACATAAAACACCTTCCCAACCGTCCAGCCTTATTCGTGGGTTATAGAGGCATAACTCTGGCAAGCAGCTTTATCTTGGCCGGGAAGATGACCAACACATGCAATGCTATGCTGCACATGCACACACATTTTAAAACGGCGCATCATGAGAACACTCCTTAAAATACAAGGTGGGATAAGCAAGAAGCATGCGCAGCAGCAGCGGTGGTTCATAGGGCACACATTTGACACTCATTTAGTGAACACACATAACACTCATACGTAACTCAAGGGGATAAAGAAAGTGAACAGACAGGGGCCACTCAGCTGCCGTTGCAACATAACTCGAGAGTGATGAAGTCAAGACCGAAGGACCTAATTGCATATCCCAGTGATACTGAGATCAAAGGCAGGCACACAGCGCAAAGCAGCAGTGCAAAGCAGCACAACTCCGGCTTCCAATTTCAACTGAGGCACCAAATAAATAAATGATAGTTTAGTTTCATTGCAAGGTTGGTTTCAATGCCCCCTCCCCCAAGGACAGAATGGTGTGCAATGCATGTTGAAGTGCAAGGCACACGATCTGGACCAGGCGAGCGTCGGGACAGGTGTTCTGTACACAACGGATTTCTCCACGCCTCTTTTAAACAGCTACACAGCCTCCTCGACACAGCCTCTGCAGCATCCCTCCTAATGGCAGCAACAAAGCGACCGTGCCTTTAAGGCCTCGATATGAATGCCCCTCCTCAGATACTGGGCACTCCTCGATAATCCCCTCCTCAGATGCTGGGCATTCCTCCCTCCTCAGATACTGGGCACTCCTCGATACGAGTGCCCCTCCTCAGATACTGGGCATTCCCGCCAGCTCTCGCAGCTTCTCTGACACAACAAAGGTGATGAGCGTCTGCAAGCACAAATGGAATCACAGCATGATTTGAGAGATGCATCTGCAAGCATGATTTGAGAGATGCGTCTGCAAGCATGATTTGAGGGATGCGTCTGCAAGCATGATTTGAGGGATGCGTCTGCAAGCATGATTTGAGGGATGCGTCTGCAAGCATGATTTGAGGGATGCATCTGCAAGCATGATTTGAGGGATGCGTCTGCAAGCATGATTTGAGGGATGCATCTGCAAGCATGATTTGAGGGATGTGTCTGCAAGCATGATTTGAGGGATGCATCTGCAAGCATGATTTGAGAGATGCATTTGCAAGCATGATTTGAGGGATGCGTCTGCAAGCATGATTTGAGAGACGCGTCTGCAAGCATGATTTGAGGGATGCGTCTGCAAGCATGATTTGAGGGATGCATCTGCAAGCATGATTTGAGGGATGCGTCTGCAAGCATGATTTGAGGGATGCATCTGCAATCTGCAAGCATGATTTGAGGGATGCGTCTGCAAGCACGGAAGGAAGCACAGCATGAATTGAGAAATGCATCTGCAAGGTTCGCAGCTTTCAATACCATCGGAGTACCAGGAAACAACACAAACCCACCCACCTGGGGACCCAATCGAGCATAGTTGGCACTCCAGCCACGCAGCAAGCCCTTGGGGCCTTCGCTCTTTATGAGTGCCATAGCTGCGCTCTGTGTGTGTGTGTGTGTTCGTGTGTGTGTGTGTGTGTGTGTGTGTGTGTGTGTGTGTGTGTGTGTGTGTGTGTGTGTATGTATGTGTGTGTGTATGTGTGTGTGTGAGTGTGTATGTGTGTGTGTATGTGTGTGTGTATGTGTGTGTGTATATGTGTGTGTGTGAGTGTGTGTGTGTGTGTATATGTGTGTGTGTGTGTGTGTGTATGTGTGTGTGTGTGTGTGAAATGTGTACCCTTGAACAAACCTTTGTGACACAACCGTTGAGCAGGTGGTGGGAAACTAGGGTTTATATGACGTATGCACCTTTTGTCAACCTTTCCATGATTAATGTCGTGCTGCCCATGAATTCCCTTTTGCATGCGTCAGACCAACTGCAGGTGTTTGCACCTTAACAAACACACAAGGCACAAATATTGTATTAAATCCGTAAGACAAAGAGGCAGGAGCAGGCTTGGGAGGAGGCTGTTATTCCCTTTTAAGTTTCACGCAAACATTATGCAACATCAGCGTTCCCTTGCGCTCTTTCTCCAGCGCTTTGATTCGATGTGCCTGGCTGCCCATGAACCAGCAGACCAGGGTATGCTCAGCAGGACACAGCTGTTCAAATTTCTCACTGCTGATAATATCAGGAAACACAAGAATTGAACAACTGAAAGGGATGATGTTCAACCAGCGCATACCCTCGTTAGAAAGGAAGAGTCCCTTCTTTTTCTGCCGACATTAAACTTGATGTACATGCTGTTCTTGTACAATCAAAGTGATGCATGCAGAGTATAAGCGAAAGTCACACCATAAACAGTTGTAGAAACAGGGTGGAAGGTTTTGGTACACAAACACATACACACACACAGGCTGTGAACACACACAAAGTAGGTTGTGAACAAATATTAGATTGTGAACAAACACATACTAGGTTGTGAACACATATTAGATTGTGAACACACACATAGTAGGTTGTGAACACATAGTAGCTTGTGAACACACACATAGTAGGTTGAGAACATATAGTACATTGTGAACAAACACATAGTAGTTTGTGAATGCACACACTAGGTCGTGAACACACACATACACACTTGGTTGTGAACAAACACATACTAGATTGCAAACGCACACACACACACACACCAGGTTGTGAACACACACTAGGCCGATCCTAGCACAATTTGGTTTACCAGGTGAATGATCTGAGTACCAGGTGAATGATCTGAGTACAGATTGCCAACAACTAGGTGAGCACAGGTGAACAAAATATTAGGCTACACACGTCCTCTTGACTCACCACGGGCCCTGTTCCTTTAGGCTTGGGCACACTGTTGTGGGGGCTTGCAGTCTGGGCAGCTGCAATGAAGGGAACAGAGGCAGATTTTGGGTGGCATTGCGATGCCTAAACTGTCCTTTGTTACCGAACTTGATCTGAATGTAGAACAAGTCTTTGCTGCAAAGCTGCCGCCCTGAGAATTCCAAGGAGCAGGCTGGGAGTTCCGAGGAGCAGGCTGAGAGTTTTGAGGAGCAGGCTGAGAGTTCCGAGGAGCAGGCTTAGAGTTTTGAGGAGCAGGCTGAGAGTTCCAAGGAGCAGGCAGGGAGTTCCAAGGAGCAGGCTGAGAGTTTTGAGGAGCAGGCTGAGAGTTTTGAGGAGCAGGCTGAGAGTTCCGAGGAGCAGGCTAATAGTTTCGAGGAGCAGGCTGAGAGTTCCGAGGAGCAGGCTTAGCTGCAAAGCTGCCGCCCTGAGAGTTCTGGTGCTGACTTTATTTTGGCCTTGAGCCTCTGTCGTCCCAAATAAAGAAGACTGAGTCAGGAGGCTGACTTGAAACAACCGGTGGCGTGGGAGCAATTTTGCATTCACTTTTAACAATGATCACCATCATAACACACACAAACAGCTGACTAGAGAGGTGCTTACTTGTGACCAGAGAACATACAATCTACATAAATTACAAGTGTACAGACTGACTACCTGAAGAACCTTGGCTTCCTCCTACGCCTGCACCCACTGGTGCAAGGTCTTGCTGCTGAGGCTGCGCTTTGTTGCTGGTGTACCTGCACAGGTTGGAAGTAGACAGAGAAAGATAAAACTTGTGTGTGTGTGTGTGTGTGTAAAAGGTATTATGACCTTGCAATGCGAGGTATAAAAATTCTTGCCTTTGCACAGGCCTCTAAACAATGCCAGAGCTTCACACACACGTGCGCGCACAAACAAACACACACACACACAAACGCACACACGCTCACACACACACACACACACACACAAACACACACACACCACAAGCCGAATACCAATGCCTCATCCATGCCCTGCACCCACATGATGGTCTTGATGACGTCCATGGGGTTTGCCACGGTGGTGGTTATCAAACCAGTCATCAGACTTGCAGCCAGCTGTGTTATGAGGTACCTGCGCGGTTTTTCAGGGATTATAATATTTATCAGTCGTCTGCTGTGTTATGAGGAACCTGCGCGGTTTTTAAGGGATTATAATATTTATCAGTCGTCTGCTGTGTTATGAGGAACCTGCGCGGTTTTTCAGGGATTATAAATTATACTATTTATCATTCATCAGTAAGGGCCCTTAATCATGCTGGCTGTGTCATCACTACCAGCGGCGTCTCTTCTTTTCTTTTCTTTTCAGTCGTCAGACTTGCACACAGCTGCTTGCAGCTGTGCATGCTTTGGCCGTGGTAACTACTCCAAGGTGCCCGTGCACAAGCTTATTGTGGCTTGCAAGCATTTGAAAGCAACAGTTTGATAACAAATTAATGTATCTAAGGTGCTTGTGCATGAGAGCATTCCAGATTGCAAGCACAGGGCACTGCTTATAGCACAGTAACCTTTTTGTAAAGAGTTGCTCCCAGCAGGTTGTGCGTCCCTAGTTCTTAAGCACCACTAACCCACCTTTCCAAAAGTGTGCAGCTTGCACATAAAACGTTTCACATATAATGGCGTTCATTACGTTTATAGTGTGCTTCCTTTTCGCAGCTGGCACAGGACTGTACAGCTAGCAGCCGATAAGCCTCACATCCTGTACAGCTAGCAGCCAATTAGCCATACAACCTGTAAAGTTAGCAGCCTACATAAGCCGTGCAACCTTGGCAATGGTTCCCATTATGTAACATTATCACTGTAGCACGTTAAGTCTCAAAGCCGAAGGAAAAACTCATACCTGTCTCCCCAGCCTGTCTTCAAAACGATAAAATGTTTGGCTTCGTCGTACGTTGCGCATTGTGAAGCTGTCAGGGTGGCAGCGCGGGCCTGGAAACAAAGCGCAGTGTGTCATTTGAATCCTCGGAAGCAAGGTTGTTGCGCACTGTGATGCTGCCATGGTGCACTGACTTGACACAGGAAGCAGTAGTAATATGAGCAGTAGTAATATGAGCAGTAGTAATTTGAGCAGTAGTAATATGAGCACAGAGCAGAAGCCAATAAACTTTAACCTCAGAGGCAACAAGAGCAGTGCATAATGTCAGCCATGGTGCACAGGCTTGACACAGGAAGCAGTAGTAACATGAGCAGTAGTAATATGAGCACAGAGCACAAGCCAATAAACCTTAATTTCAGAGGCAACAAGAGCAGTGCATAATGTCAGCCATGGTGCACAGGCTTGACACAGGAAGCAGTAGTAATTTGAGCAGAGAGCGCAAGCCAATAAACTGTAACCTCAGAAGCAACAAGAGCAGTGCATAATGTCAGGCTGTCAGAGTGGCAGCACGTGCCTAGAAACAAATGGCAGTCTGTCAATGAATTGTATGGAGGCAAGGTCATTGCACACTGCGATGCTGCCACAGTGCACAGGCTCGGCTTCGTTTCCTTTTAGTCGTGTAAGGAGTGGTTACCGCTGCAATCGTAGTTCCCCTCACTTCATACATAATCATGTTATTGGGACAAAGTGGGGTCACAACACTTACAGCTACCAGCAACGCCCCACAACAAACAAGATAGTGCACAGCGCACAGTGCACAACGCACAACTTACAAACACGTCTTGGCCACCGAACAGGCACAGTTCGCAACTCACAAACACATCTTTTCCATTGGGCAACGCTTTCCTACACACCGCAGTAGCACACACACAACACACACACACACACACCCCGCAGTAGCAGAGTGTCAGCTGTCATGGCATTGGTAATCTCCACCATGTTCACAACAGGACCTCAGAACCACACCATATTTATGCAAACACAAATCATTACACACACCCACACACCCACACCCACACACCCACACCCACACCCACACCCACCCCCACCCCCCCCCCCCCCCCCCCCCCCCCCCCCCCCGCCCCCCCCC
>Ga0307942_1000468_pt1 | contig 28032 bp, 30 predicted proteins | sample OrgLakmetagen175_FD_201846 | JGI IMG/M metagenome (GOLD analysis project Ga0307942, IMG submission 201846) | Saline water microbial communities from Organic Lake, Antarctica - #175 | ecosystem: Environmental > Aquatic > Non-marine Saline and Alkaline > Saline | place: Antarctica: Organic Lake... | reverse complement strand
GTGTGTGTGTGTGTGTGCGCGCGCGCGCATGTGTGTGTGTGTGTGTGTGTGTGTGCATGTGTGTGTGCATGTTTGTGTGTGTGTGTGTGTTAAAACACGCAAGGTGTAGAATTTGTGCAAGCATTCACCATCTTGAGCAGGCAGCCCAAGCTCCTCTTCCATTTCAAAATTGCCATCCATTGAACGACTCAAAAATTATTTGTATTGATTATTTTATATTTAGAATAGAGTCACCCTCCCAGCGGCAGATTTGGTTGCAATGCACACTCTTCAAGAGGGCAGGCCCGTCCTTCCCCCATCTGCGGTTCCCGGCCTTATTGTTTTCAGTCTTAAAGAATGCAGAGACCTGAAGGTCAGTTCCTACCTCTACAAGTAGATTCATTTGTGCATGCCTTTCAATACCATGTTTTGTTGCAGGCCACGCACTTAGACCTCTCTGCCTTTGAGTTTGATAGCCTCCCAGGTAATTCAATCCATTGACCAGGCGTGCACACATCACCAGAATGCACAGGGGCCTATAAGCTAGACCTGCGCGTTTCTTGTAACACAGTATTGGCCAAATTGCTTGTGTGCCCACGGCGCAATGAGTTCATGGCGCTTCTAAGGCATGCATTATCATATCTTAAGCTCTATTTGGGTAACATTTGCAGAGGAGCTGCGTGTTAAAAGTTTTGAAGGGCACCTGCAAGTCCTGAACCTTTCCAGCAACCCTCTGAAACAACTTGGACCAGACGCCCACTTGCCCCTTAGCCTTCTTGAGCTGCACCTATCAGGTATGAGGAATACTAAGGAAGTGTGTAGTTCTGATCGATGAACTATCTCATAATGCCAGCTACTCAAACAAGAAAAAACGCCGTCTTTCTTTGTCTCCAGGGTGTAGCCTGCAAGCACTGCCAGAGAGCCTTCTCCGTCTGAGCCGGCTGCAAAAGTTTTTTGCTGGAGCGAACAGGTGCGGCAACTGCTTGCAGTCTACGTTTTAGCAAGGGTGTTTACAGACGTGGAATTGCAAATGCGTCCGCTCTTCGTTCACGCACCCGTTAATATTCTTGCGTTTTCTCTATGCTCTTGCAGCCTGGCCAACGCAGATATCCTGTTCAGACTCCCCAATTTACAGCATGCTGGCCTAAGCTACAACATGATCTGCTCTCTGCCAAAAGACCTTCTGCCTGGATGCACAAGCCTTCTTTCTCTCGACATCAGCCACAACTCAATGGACTCCCTGGACCAAACCTTTGCGTCCATCCAGGCCCTGCCTAGCTTGCAGGTATTGAAAAAGCGCTAATACCTATGCTCAAAGTGACTGCCACATCAGATCAACTTCTTGTTGATGTGCTGTATGCTTGATTGTTGTAATATGTGGATTTCAGTCGTAGTGCTACTTGTAGGTGGGCAAGCCGCTTGTGCTTGGCCCTGCCACCCTTTTCAAACACGTAAAATAAACATAAACAAAAAAAACATGCAATGTATGTATGCTTCGCATGATCGACCAGCAAATTAATGATCAGCGACACCCTTGCCTGTTGTCTTGATTTCCACACAATTTTCGATTGCTGCAGGTGTTAAGCATGGAGGGGAACCCAATTTGCTTGCTTCCGTGCTACGCATCAAGGCTGCAAAAAGATATTGCACCCAAGGTGGTATTTATGAATGGACAGGTGAGTTTGAGGTCCCACCTCTCCACGCTCTTGGAATTATTGAGAGATAGGTCTGAAGGCAACAGAAGGGTTCAGGTTCTTTAGCTGGTAAACTTTCTGCTATTTTACTTCCTACCTGCCTTCCTTGCCCACGCAACATTTCTACCCATTTCATTTGCAAGTTGCCTGTGACATATGCATGAGAAAGCATTATTAGTGTGAATCCATCTTCTGGCACCCCGCACGTCCAACAGACAATCGGCCTTCCATTAGATCTAGGTCTTTTTCTTCTCCTTGCTGTGCATCTGCAGAAGCTTGACACAGCATTTGCAAGCCGCCCATCAGGAACTGCACCTCAATACAGCAAGGGAATGCTCTCCAAGCAGACGACCACTGCCTCTAATTCCTGTTCAAATCAACCGGCCAAAGCTGGCCTTCCAGGCGTCAATCAAGCTCAGGCACCAGAAGGCACCAGCAACATTCTCATAGAGCTCAAGGACCTTTCTCTCAAAGTACCTGACCCCTTCTTGCCTCTGCACAAGCTGTGGGCTGCCGAGCTTGCGACAGCCCAAGCAGGAGGTCAGCCAGCCTTGCTTACACTTCTGCCTCCCCCTCAGCCTTACGTCTATCACTTTGAGCTGTCCGGATGTGAGGAGAACTGCTCCGAGAACTCAGGCAAGGGGACCGATGCGGCAGGACAAGGAGGTGGGATCAAACCTAATACGGGTTATGACAATCGGGGTGTGCAGCAGGGCGCTGAAAGCATGGAGGGCAAAGGGGAGAATGTGGGGTCACAGATTGATCAAGGGGGAGGTGGGAGAAGGGCAAGCCTAAGAAGCCCCTTTCTTCAACCGCCACTGGGTGCAGATGACCTGTCTGTTGGAGGGTGTGATGAAGCTGGGGGGGGAGCGGAAGTCACGCGGCAGCCAGAGGGCGAGGATGGCGAGCAGGGTGTGCATGATACCCCTTGTCGAAGGTCACCCAGGCACTTAGCAGGAATAGAGCAGGGGGGAGGGAGCCATGCAGCTAAATGTAGGGTGGCTACTGCTTATGCAAGTATCCCAATGCTCCTTCACCCTCCAGAGGCCCCTGTGCTTGAGGCAGATGTTGCATCCAAGGTGAGATCTGATGTCAAGTTGAAAAGTTGGGAATACCAATACCCAGGGCAAAGTAGCACGCATCCAATTCTATGCCGACCCTCTCCTACTGCAAAGACAATGTACTACTCTGGTTACCAGCAAGCTCTCAGTCAAAGCATGACACCATAGCTTCATCGTTTCTGTGCAGGGAAAAGGCGCTGCTGCAAAGAAGCTGCCTGCCCCCAAGCCTTCTCCTAAAGCAGGCAAGGCGGGACTGAAAGGGACCGAGGGGCAGGATGGGGCACCTAAGCTAGAGCGAGGCTGCATGCGGGCTGTGATACCCCTGCAAGCCAATGTGGCCTACAGGAATTGGCTGCGTAATGGTGAGTGCTCAACAGAGGACTTGTTGGGAACCCTCAGCTACTGATACTAGCAGGCTGCTGTTACTGAAATAAAGGCCAAAAATCATATCACTCTTCTCACGTCATGTACATCTTTGAGACGTACTGGAACTCTTTATACGTGGGCAGATAGATACACCTGACGAGTAGCTGGCAATATTTGCCTCTGAATGAAAAATATTTGCCTGCCGCTGATAAAAGTAGTTGGCCTCCGAATAAAAAAGGTAAGCCTCCCCCTTGTTGAGCAGTGCCACCACTATTTTATAAAGTACTGGTACAAAAGGGTATACAGAGCGTACATTTGGACATCGTTCCTGAATTTCAACTTCAAGAAGGTTTCTGGTGGTGGGTCGAATTCCGATTTGTTGGGAATCAGGGCTTATTTTCTTATCAGAACCCCCCTCTTAGACTAGAATTTGTCACTCTCATGCTGTCTTATACAGACCTTCACAAAAGGAGGAAAAGGGCAATGGTTTTGGCTATAATTATTGAACTTTACCGGTGGTCAATTCAGTATTCTACACACATCCCAGATAACAAGCTTTGCTCAACATGTTAACTAGCAACCATTCTCTCGACATGTTTTAAGTGACAAAAGTCTGATGTGTAGACACATGAATGCGCACGATAAAAGTTAGCATAATTGTATGTTAGTGGGGGTTTGGCAACGGGGGTAAGGCTGAGTGGGTAAAGAGTCCAACGAGTTTAAATCAAGATTTAGGTTTGCCCTCCTTTGAAGAAATGCACACCTCCCTGGCGGATGGCTACAATGTGAACATTCTGCTGATGGTATGTAATTGGCCAAGGCCACGTAGGTGCCCTCCTACCAGAACTCGAACATATGCATGCTCTCACAATTTCCAGTGGGATGATCTAGCAAGCTTTTCTGCACTAAAAATGGTAGTGGGCTGTGTTAGCTAGCTGGAAATGTTGAGGCCCGGCTTTCCAATAATGGCATTCTGGAATGACGATGATACTTTGTTATTCTTTTCTTAAGTTCAAGCTCTTGATCCTGTTGGGATGAACGCAAATGCGGAAGGGATGCTCTGTCCCTGGCTGAAGCACGCCTCAGTCCAACCAGGTCATGTTCGAAATCGTGATTTTTCATGTACGCATGTGTGTGTCTCGCAGGCATTCGAGTGAAGCTGTACTGCACACAGTTGGAAGCTGTGGTTAAGCCTGAGGCTGTGCAGCAGCAGATGGAGACCCAAAACGAGCCTGCCTTAGCTGCCAAGGGCAAAGGCAAAGGGCGGCCAAGCTCTAACGACAAAAGCAAAGAAAGGCCCAGATCAGCAAAGAAACAGGGAAAAGAGGCATTGGACGTTTCTGCTGGTGTGTGTCAGACAGAGTAGCAGCAAGCAGTTTGTTTTGCATTTGCGTGCTCATACTTTTGCCTGAAGGAGTTATACCGGTTGTTAGCAGCAGGGTTTAACGTGTAATTTCTATCCCATCAGAGGATGGCTCATCTTGTAGAACACGTTGCTGTCTTGATTGGCTGCATACATATCACCTGCATACTTGCTAAGCATGCACCAACACTTACAACTGTCATCCAATCTTTGCCAATCCTGGTGTATGCAGTCGATATGTCCAAATATGACATCGTGCCTCAAACCAAGTTGCTTGGACTAGGCACAGTGCGTGCAGGGTCTCAGTTGCTCAAGGGTGGCACGCTCCATGTTAACGAAACGGTTAGTGCAATGACAGGTCTACAATCTCACTTCAGACTGGCTCTACCTTATGCTGTTACAAAGCTGCATAGGGATAGGGTGTCTTTCTTGTGTTTGTTCAAGGATGAGTTCAGGAGGGTTGGCCTGAACCGTACACGTAAACATACACCATATGTATCTGCACCATGTGTATACAGCCATACATTATTAGAAAAATTGACGGCAGTATGACGGCAAATATACGGTATACGCAAATGTTAAGATGAAATATGTGGTGAATCCGTATTTGTACGGTATACACACGTGTAGAGAAATCCCATTTATGGCCCTGGCAAACCCTTAGTGAAACCCGTGGTTATGGGTTAGTTACGGGCTAGTCAATGCACACTGGTTTTAATGCGAAGCCATAATACGGCCATTTTTGTTTAGTCAATTGCCGTGACATGTACTTGCCCCCTTTCATTTGAAAGCTGTGATGCAATAAACAGGCGTACTGTCCTGTTACCGATGTTTCTGCACATCCTAAGAACAAGCATTTGTAGTAAGTAGACATATGGACTAGTGAAGTAGTGTGCTTGAGACTTTAAGGTGTAAGGATTTGGGCCAACCCAATTCTAGCGTGTTGCCGGTCCATTAATAAAGGCACCTCATGAACTGTTGTGGCGGAGGGTTGGTGTTGCAAACTCTTGCTGCTGCTCGCCTCTTCCTTTTCCACACACACACACACACACACACACAGGTAGTATTCATCCCAGAGCCCGAGCTGTGGGACGAAAAAGGCATGCGCATGCCCCTTGAGGACAGCAGGCACAGCACCGAGACAGTGGCGCACGTGGAAGTCAGTCTCGTGCTGCACGTGCCTCCTGAACCTTTACCAATCATGCCCCTTGCCACACCCCCTGAAAAGATCAGCCGACGAACACCACCAGGCGGGCGGACCCCACCGGCCGGCCCTAATGCTAGGAGATAAAAGATAAGGGCGTCGCAGTGACCACACCGCCTCTCAGCATGAACAGCTGCCCGAGCGATAGAACACAACCTGTTTTTAACCGAAAGGCATTCTATTATTTTGTATTAAAAGAGTTGTAAGCCTTTAGGTCGGAATAAAGTCTGTTATATTAAAACCAATTTACTCTATGACCCCTTTACAGCACCTGCCTCCAATTAAAGAACACCAGTCAGCTCTTATTTGCCAGTCTGCAAACATTTTGCCAAAGAGTGTGATTAGGACATCATGCCAAGCCTTTTAATCTCTGACAAAATGAGCGTAGCACTGTTTCTTTAACCCTAATCTGGTCATGACATTTTGCTCGTTTTATGACAAGTACTCATGAAAGAAGCTAGGCTTTACCCCAAAAGAAATCCAGCAAACACGTACCAAACTAGGTCTGCCAAAAATGCAAGAGAGCTGCTCAAATCATTAAGATGATCTTCCTGATGGCCGCCGAGGGCGGCCCTGCCAATAATCTGTACTACCCCCCCTGGCTACGAAATTAAGAAACGTCCAAGAATTGAACAAACACAATATACACCTGATCAAAATCAAGTGTTATGCGTGCGGACACTTCTCCTGCCTACCCAACAAGCAGAAAAGGCAACGTAAAATCTCAAGAATGCCTTACATTCTACTAGGGCACCACAAAACACTCCATACCATCCTACTAGGAGCAACAGGGAAAGGTTAAGGTGAAGGTTACATCACTATATATGCCTCAAAGGGCATCTCAGCGGTAGTTTGGAAAAAGCCTGAAACTACACCTGGCTAAACAAAAGAAACAGAAGCTAGAGGAAACATAAACAGATGTATGTAGAAGAGAAAAGTGTATAGCAAAAGAGAACGTTTGTTTTGAAGAAGCGCGAAGAGAAAGCATCAAGGAGAACAAGAAAAAAGCTGTTGATATGTCTTAGGATGTGTGTATAAGAAGCCTCAGTCAGAAACAGGAATAAAGAGGCTGAGAGAGCCTCGCAAAACCAGGAGTGCCAAGAGAACAAGTGCAGTGGAGCAGAAGAGAGAACAAAGGACGCACGCAGCTCCCAAAAACAGCTCCTTTCTCTCCTCTCTAGCTGCCCACCCCACCAGCTCACCCAGCTACAGCAGACCAGTTCGATGCTGTCCTCCACAATTTGCCAATTGAAACCGTGAGCCAGGGCATGCCTGGCCGCAAAGGGAGCCGGTGCTTAACTCGCCAGGAGCAGGTCGCAAGCTACAGCCGGGCCCTGGTTATGACTGCTGCCACGGCTACCACGCTGAGGGCTGCCGTGTTGCTCCGCCGTTAGGGGAAAAGGGTGGCAAGCAAGCTTTGCCCAAAGCCAGCTCCTCAAGCAAGCTGACCATTTATGCTTGTAGTGTGTAACGATGCTGGAAAGGTTAACAAAGGGGGTAACCTGCAGCCATAAATGTTGCAATGCTGGTTTAAGTAAAAAGAAAAAGAAAGACTACGCAGGTAGTGAAAGCCACTCCCCACATTAATTAAGGAAAAGGAGCCACTTTGGTACCGAGTACCGTAAAGCTTCTCCACCGCGAAAAGGAAAGGAAAAGTCAATGGGGATCAAGAGGGTTGCAGGCTTGGCCTGAAACCGGCTCCTGATGAGAGTTGATAACAGTGCTGGAAAGGGCACGTCTAGTATGGACAAGTGTAGCAGCAAAGTTCACAGAGTGCACATGGAGCTTGGAGGCAAGCTTCTTAACTCTTTGAGAATCGAGACACAATTCCTTGAAAGGCATAAGAGTGTGAGTGTTGTAGATGGTGCCGCCCACACCCAAAAGGATGATGTGGAGAGTAACGGAGGCTCCTTGGAGAATGTTGCAAAGATCTTTGTGCTGTTCCTTTGCGGCGTTCAGCTGGTTCTGAGGTCTGGTGTCCTCACAATACTTGATCTCAACAAGGTGGATGTCACGCCGAGGTTTGCTGAGGTCTTTAGGTCGGTGCTGTATGGGGTTGGTGGCTCTACTGGTGGCTGGCGGTGCTGCTGAGGTGCTCCCAGTCTCCCTCAATTGCCCCCTGCCACTTTGAAGAACCCACCCCCCTACATTAATTTGTTGATGAGAAGAAGGGCAACACGTATGCGAAAAGGTCAAGCACGAGAAAGAAAGAAGGAAAAAAAGCCTGCGTACTTTGGTGCCTACGTTAAAACAAGGTTTAGGAAGGTTTAGGAAGGTTTAGTAAAGAGTAAAAGGCCATGGGGCCGAGGGCACGTCTAGCTACACCGCCGTGAGGCACTCAACATAAAGAATTGGGAAGCTAAGACTTAGCCAGGATAAAAGCAGCTAAGCCATTGCAATGACTGGTGCGTCAGAACCAACTCCAACACAACCCAAGAGAAAGAAGAGTTCCCCTACAGAAACGCAGCTGCGCCAGCAAGTCACTCTCAGCATAACAAGCCCATACTAGGGAGACAAGAAAGTGTGTCCCATTGATTTAGGACACCTGAAGAGCATGGGGTTACTGGGAAGGAGTTGGCTATGCTTGGCACTATTGCTGTGCGAATGATGTCCATTGTTTGTTTAGGGCTAGCAAAGAACTCTTTAGCCATTTTAGTTCTTCCGGAAAGCTTTGTAGTCATGTGTGTCAGTTGGTGTGACCAGTTGAGGTCCATTATGATGTGTACCCCAAGCTATGGGAAAGGATCGTCAGGCTTGAGGGACTGTACTGCTCGACCTTGTGCTAAGACCTTGGCCAACTGATGTGTGGCCATGCAAGATTTTGTTATTATCGCTATGGTAGTCGTCTTTTTGCCTGATAATGAGGTGAGCCCAGTCTGCGTATTGGGTGAGTTTCATGGCATGGAGCCGGAGGTTTTGGAAGGAGTCGGAGAGACAGATAAGGTCGTCTGCAAAGCCCCACTGCTAGTGCAGTTGACGGCTTTGAGGTCGGGTGTGCTGGTATAGCATAGCCTTGCATGTATTGTATGGAGCCAGTGGAGTAGTGGCTCCAGGTAAATCAGGAACAGGGATTGATGATGGAGAGAGAGAGTGTGTCTTTTTAAATGGTTCCTCTTTCAACTGGGATATTTCCCGTGCAGCCCGAAGGCAGGCTGATTCTAGTGTGTGCTTGATAGTATTATTTTTTACCACATCTGGGGAATCCCAGATCAAACATAATAATGAGCAACTTATCATGATCTGTGGTATTAAAATGCAGAGGTAAAGTCTACTATGAGAGCATAGATGTCTTGTTTATATAGAGCTTGTCATCTTCCATTAGGACATTTTGGAGTTGTTGAACTGTGTCGTTTATTTTATGAAAGCCAGCTTGCATGTTGCTGAGAAAGGAGTTGACCTCTGCATTTTCGTATACCTAGCGTAATAGTTATTAGGCGTGTCCACAGTTTGTACAGTGTATTTGCAAGGCCGATTGGTCTGTATGAGGCAACATCTGTCTCCGGTCCCGTTTCCTTGTAAATAAAATTTGTTTCACTTGCTTTCCAATTCTTTGGGGTTATCCCTGTTGCCCACATAATTATGAACAGCTCGTGGATCGTTTGCTGGTATTCTCACGGAATGGCTTTTAATTGTTTGTTGACAATACCATCGGGGTCTGGGGATTTGTTAATTGTACGGGATTTTAAACATTCTTGGAAGTTGCACGAATCCAGGATAGAGTTGTGTAGCCAAGTCCTTCTGTGCTGGTGCTTGTCCTTTATTATAGTTACAGGAGTTTCAAGTTTGTATCAATTGTAGCATTACTACTTGTCCAAGGATAGTTACAACAAGCACCAGGATCTGTGGCAAGTAATTTTCTGTTTTTACAGATGGCTTCCATGCTTTTGGTGAAAAACTATGCATAGCAAACTAAGTATACATCCAAAATGAATGTGTTCAAGCGCATTAAAATCAAGTATACACTCTGGATGTGCACTTCAACCACACTGCTCCGAGAAGATAAGCTGCAGTACGGCCTGGTGGATGCTCTTCCTTAAGAATAGAATACAACTACAGAAACGCCCTCACACTTACCACTAGCCTCTATAATAAGGGAAAGCGTGGTAGGCTCACTAAAGCTCTCCTCGAGCATCAATCTCAGCAACTAAAAGCCGCAGCAAAAGGCCACTTGGGACCTCAGTTGCAAACACCAAGATACCTCCAAAAGCAATTATAATATATGTTTGCATCAACAATAACACGGCAGTATGTTTGCATCAACAATAACACTTTGCGCCTCACATTCCATGGCCACCCATTCTCACAGAAAACTTTGACAATATTACAAAAAAAGTTAAGCACCCAATTTGCCTACTCCGGAAACCATAATTAACCACATCTCATTCTCCCTTATGGACTCCGGGCTCTCCAGCCTTTCAAGACTACTTAGCCTAGACGGCACACACACACACGCACACACACACATACACACATACACACACACACACACAAAGTGGCAACAACTTCAAATTCAAGTTTGGCAAAGCGGGACAAATCATTGCAATAAATAGATATGCCTCTCTATTGAACTCAGATAATATAACAATATAACCCCCCAGCTCATCAGTGACTTGCATAAAAGCAAGGACACAACACTTAACAAAGAAAAAGGCTCAGGAAAATCAATTTTACTGCGTTAGATGCAATCAAGGCCCACACTCCCATTGAGGGGGGTTGGTCAGAAACACAAATTTCACAAAGCCTACAAACCCAAACTCCCGGTGAACAGTCTCCACAAGGAGAACGAGACATTTAAGTCAGGGGCAGACAGGGGGTACGGACATGGATCCAGATCGCTCCCCCAACATTTATTGCTGCCAAACAAGACCCAACAGAAATCCCCCACCACAACCTAATAAAAGGTAGAGGAATCCCTCCCTCTTCATGGAGCTCACTGGAGATTCCACTGCGTCACTACCTATTTCTCCTTTGCAACCTGTTGGGACTGCGGCAACCACAATATGGCACTACAAATATACCAACGCAACTCTTTTTGGCAATGTCATGGCCTGTAATACAATGTTAATGTATGAATATCAAATGAAGAGGTGTTGGACTGGCAACAAATTTGCAAACCTAGGAAAATGTAACACCAACGCAACTTCACAGACGCAAGATAAAATTCAATTACAGCCTGTTACTAATGAGAAATGGGCCCTACCCTTGTTCCAAAGCACAGGGCTGAAAGCAGCAACAACAGAGCCCTTTCCAAGAAGCCAAAAGTTAGACAATTGCTACCAAATGTGTTGGAGCCCAGTCAGCCGAGAACATCCAGGGAGAGAAGAAAACTATGACGATATTATGCCGCAATGCGATACATGCCAACGCACTTACCATTGGAAATGTCTGAATGACCTGAGTGCCTGCTTATGTACTGAGTCAGGCAAGCCGCGGAAAACATGGTAAAGATTGGCACTGCCCAACCTGTACTGACCTAACCCAGGTTGAAAAGGATACCAGAAAGTCACATGCAGAGGTTGAAGAAATGGTAAAAGGTATAAGTGCTCTGGCAACCCCGACTTAAAAACCTACGTAGGTTGTTATAAAAATGCTGACACAAGTACCCAGCTAAGTGCCCAAACAGAAGACCAAAAAATTGACAATCTTGCAAATCAAGGCTATGATGGTTGTACCCAGCACTTTGATAATATGTGGGACTCGTCGCAAGGCCAAAACATCAGAGACAAGGATCTCTTTGTCTTGGACACTGTCAATCCTCAAGTAGACATTCAACCCACTTGGAAATTAGAGATCTGGGTACGGGATGTGGATCTCCTCAAGCTTAAGCCAGGATTAAATAAAGACTCAGAGGGTGAACCAAAAATTCCTAAACACGTAATTTGTCAAGCAGCCTGTGTATATGACATTCATGGCAAGTACACACAAATGCTTTCCTTCTTAGAACGTCTGAGCATTCTGCTACATGCATACAATCAAACCAAACGGACTGGTATACTACACAATACTACACAACCACCTGTACTAGATGCAGCAATTAAAATTGCAGGTCTACTACAAAGTTACAAACTCCAGATGAGCTCACTAAGCAATATTAGTAAAAAGGCAAAAGATTCCAATGCGTACTGCACCCCGAGGCACATTACGACTTCCTCCAAAAATGGGCACTAGTTACCAAACACAAATTTGCCAGCCCCCTAGATTTCGACCCTAGCCTAGTTACCAAGCCTAAAACTAGATTGAAAACACCAGAGATACAGAATGCGGAGCAAGCACTAATGCCCTTGACTCGAAATTTACAGGCTTTTCCTTCTGTCACCCAAACTATTAGCAACTGCCTCCTGCATGCACTTGCGGGACATTCGCTTTACTCAGCAAGCTGCACTCATGAGATTGATCAAGAAGCTGCTGCAACGTTCCTGCTCTTTTCTGACTGGCTTGGTTGGAGCAAGAACGGGTACATGAGTTGGATAAATAACCAACCTGAGTAAGCATGCATTCTAGCCAAATTTTTTGCTAACAGCATGCTCTTATATACCAGAGGGGGTTGACTGGCCAAACAGCATGCTTTTATATACCAGAGGGGGTTGACTGGCCAAACAGCATGCTCTTATATAACAGAGGGGGTTGTCTGGCCAAATTGCAGGAAATGCTCCTTCCTGATTTCCTTTCCCACTTGCAACCATGTCAACCTAAATATTGTCAAGAAAGATTACGTTCACCAAAAAATGGTGAACATCGGATGACCCCAGATCACACTTCTGGCCTCAGATCACCTCAAATGGGCCCACAGCTCCGCCCTGGGACCATTTTTAATTCCCAAAATTAGGTATTTATGACTTCCTTGCACCGCGCGACCATCCTTAATGTTCAAAAATAGGAGACAAGGAAGTCAAAAGATGACCTTTTTGGCATCTTCTTGGCTGATTTTCTCTAAGGGAAATGACTAGAGTTCTGTATCTCACTAATCACTGTATCTTTTCCCCTCATTTTTGTTGCAATGATATTTAATTATAGAAGAAATTCTAATGCAATTTTAATAATATGATTTGGTGCAGCGGTTGGTCAGATCCAGCATACGGGTGCCTGAAAAGTAGGGTTCACGCCGCGGCCAATTAGGCATAAGGGCCCACGTTTGCTTCGATAAAACTCAACTGCCCTGCTGCTGTTGTGGCATAAGCTACCATTTATAACCAAGTTTGACTGTATCAAACGATAGCCCGCATACTCCGGGAACATTCAAAAAACACCCCCATTTGGGGGGTCAGTGGTTCCCCTCCGCTCTTATTCCCTACAAAAGTTTGGTTAGACGCTCCACCCCAACCTCAGCACAACAAGAATAAAATGCAGCTAGTTGTCGTCTGGAACAATCAAGGTAACAAGCCAATGAATTCAATCCAGCTTGGCTCAACAATCTCAAGCAGACCATCCCTGAAGCAACGTGGACTTGTAACAAAAGTGCCCATGTGCCTGGCACTGCTCGTGTGAAATGCAAGAACAAGCAGAAAAAAATTTCCAACTCCTAGACCCGGATACTTCCATTGCTGCTGACATCAGCCAGTGGCAAATGCTTCATAATACAAATGTCAACCAATACAAGAGCCCGCATATTCCCGAAGTACAAAATTGGAAATCAATCGCATACACTGACGGTAGTGCCATGCAAGATGAGACCAGTAAACATCAAATTTCATTCACCAGCATTGTCACCCCCATCACAGGCACTGATTACAGTAAATGCCATCACTATCGATCCGGGGGGCAACAACCCCACGCTCACCATCAATAGAGCTGAACTTGCAGCTTTGCTGGTAGCAGTACAAAAAGGCGTTACTAAAATTGCTACAGACAGTGCCTCATCCCTCTTTCAGATTTGAGAACAGCTATTGAATCCAATGGCTATATGCTGCCATTTGCACAGGGAACTACTCAAGGACACTGTAAATTTAATCCAATCCTCACCTCCTACCATCAATTTCTACAAGGTGCAGATCACGGAGCACGCAAAGCAGCAGTCAATCAAAATTTTGACATTCCCGTCCCGCTAGCTACTGACCCCTTTTACAACCTGTTCTGGCTAAGCATGCCTTACAAGGATGGCTCCCATGCAGAAGAGCTACGAGTTTTGACTTAAACTAAAGGACAAGCTAAAGCTAAGCTAAAATATCATATGCACGCCCACCATTACCTTGGTGAAGCTAACACAGATACATTGCTTTACAAGCTCTGGCAAAAATTGCATGATACACCTGAGCGCGCAGCATAGCCCGACTCTCACACACAGCATCTGCCCTGTGCCTGTAGTGATAGGACGCCTTTACGGGGTTGAGAGTTTTGCTCTCACCCAATTGAAGAGCTCCTTGACCTTCACCTCCATCTGCTCTCAAGATCCTTTAAAGTTTAACCGCTTCAACTGCATATTTCAACTATGGTCTTTTGTCTGACGGATCTAGTGTCCTCACAGTACTTGATCTCGATGAGGTGAATGTCACGCACGTTGGAGGATGCTGGGATCTTTAGGTCGGTGCCGATGTAGCAAAGTGTACAGAAAGCACCGTTATTTTTGTCTGCAATGAGGAATGCTAATTTACCAACTTGTTTGCCATTAACTTTGTATCTGATCTTCTTACAAAGCTTGTCTTAACATCGCATTTCTTTTGCAGCCTTTTTCCTGACGGCTCACTGGCCCCAGCTTGCAGCATTACATAATACGTGTCATTTTCTCACGTTCCAAACTGAAATTGGGGTCAATAGCATTTTTGTGCCCGGACTGTGAACATTGAACCAGGCGCCTGGAAATGAGGTGTTAAACAGATCGTTATGACTCCGTTCCCAGAAGCAAAATGTGGGACCACCTTCATAATAAGAACCAGATGCCTATCCACACTGTCAATCCTTGAAAACCTGTATAAAGCTGATAACTACACGCTGTTGGATGGGGATAAATCAGCGACTGTCCAGGCACTTTTTGGTACGAAACAAGGGTCCCCCCTCTCCCCCCTGCTGTTTTCCATTTACTTGAACGACATTAACAGCGTGACTGATGGGGCACAGGGTGCGGTCACTGGTATCCCTGGTTTTACTGTTAAAAACATGCTGTTTGCTGATGACCTTTTCCTCCCTTCCAATGAATACGCGGATTTGCAGACCATGCTAAACCTGCCCCCTCTGTACTGTGACGGTGAAATGCTCCCTTACACAGACGTCGGAAAAAACTGCCCTCGGTTGAAGTGCGGTTGAAGCGGTTGAAATCAACTCAGACTCCTTCAAATATTTGGGCATGGTGTGCGACAAGAAGATAAATCTGAACACCGCGGCTGAAGCAACACTTTGCCCATTCACGGCAGGCACGTTCAGAGTCAAAGAGTTTGTTCAGAAACGTAACTCTTCTAACAAGTTAAACGCGTACATATGGCTTCTCAAGACACGCTATTCCGGCTGCTATGTATGCGAGTCAGATTTGGGCCACTCCTTACTTACAACAAGGCAAAGAGATGGACAGTCCCCTTAAGAAATGGCTGTTGGCAGTGTTAAAAAGGATGTTGGGAGTCAGAGACACCACGCCTTCATGGTGTGTTATGCGAGAGTGTGGATTGGAACCCCTACAGTTCAATTTTGCGCAGCAATGTGGCTGTACAGTTCTTTGACAAAATCCAACAGCTACACAATTAACAAGGTCTTACATGATGATATGCAGCTGAATACACAACCCATGATTGCTGATCAGCCCATATTCTTTTTGCCATGGATGGTCTGACACAATCATATATTTTCATACAATAGCTGCTAAACTGTGCACCCAGTAATCTCAGCTTTTTTTGTTGTAGACCTTAGGATAGACAATTGGAGTACTGGACACCTTATTCTGAAACTCATCCGAGAGAACACAACAGCAAACACTCTATGTATCACAATGGTGTGCTCTTCCTACCAGAAGGGCTCTGGTGCGTCACTCATTTGCCTTACATTCTTCCCAAATACATGTTTCTCAACCTGCCTTGTGATGTCATCCGTAATACAGCTCATTTCAGACTTAGTGTTCAAACCCTACGATTTGAGACAGCGACATGGAGTCAAAGTAATTCCCCCACCTGTGACCTGTGTGATGCTGATGATGTGCAAGATGAGCAGCATGTTCTTTTTTACTGCGCCAATCCCCACGTGATTTCTCTCCGCAGGAATTATGCATCTGTTTCCTCCAACAGGAGCCCACGATGTGTTGCCAGAACAATAACAAGCTTCAATTTTCCCCTTAAGAACTAATTGCGTTTTATGAGCAGGCTAGCAGTCGCACTTCTTGCCTGAAGGCCTTTTTTTGTAAACGTTGCAAACCAGCTCGTTAGCGCCCGCAGCTGTGCCGTTTGGTCTGATTTTTATTGCACATTGTAGATTGTATTAGTTCATGACATCCTATGTTGAAAGCACGGCAATACGTGGAATGGGTGGTGAAATATTGGTGGAGAAAGATCGATGCGGCTGTTGGCCATCCCCACTTCGCGGCAGAGGATTTCTACAGAGGGGGGCTGTACTCTCCTTCCTGAATCCCATTTTCTTTTCGCAATGACCTGTTAAACATAAACAGCAAAGCTTACTTGTCAAACCTTAGGAATCCCTCACAGTTACTGGGCACAGTTCGAGCTAAAAGCAGGTCAACAAATCACAACGCTGTTTGTAGTTTGTACGTCTGTGCGGAGTTAATGTGCATAACCTTATTGGTGTCAAACATTCCTCTTATCACCAGCAACTACGTGCAAATAAAACACAGAACTATTGTACACTTATTTCTCCCATCTCCCAATAAAGAGAGGGACTTGCAACAAACAAAACACATGCCACACAACCCCTCAAAGGGAAAGAATCCGTTATGGGGGAGGCACTATGCTTCTTGTAGCCTCCTGGTATTGCCCAGATAGCCAGACAAGCACTGAAATTACGAGGTGGCACAAGCGTTCTATTCAGCAGGAGCATCCTGCTGAGCAGCAGGAGAGAGCTCCTTTGCTTCAGCTTGGTCCTGTCCTGGACCCTCTCCTGCTGGCTCATTTGAAACTGGCCGCTCTGTGAGAAATTTGTTGGAGATTACTGCAGCATGTGTAAATTGCAATGATGGCTTTGCACACGCAAGCACAGTCACAAGGGCACAAGCAAGCGTGGATGGAAACATGCATGTCACTCCACTTGAGTGGAATGGAACAGCCTCACCTTCAGGGACGCTCTGAGGCTCCATGGGAGGGGCGAGCTCTGAGGGTGCGCTTGGGGACAGCAGCTTCATTGCCTCCTCCCTACAAGTGAGAAGCGAGGCAGCGTGATTTGCACCTGTCAGCCTGGTAAGTGCGCACGTGCTTTCAAGCTTCTTGTGGACAACCACAACAGGGTGACTGCCTGGACGTTCAGCCAAGCAAATTGAAGTAAGCGTCCCTGATCAAGAAGGTCCTGCTCATCTGTGACCCATTCCAGGAAAGCAACAAAACCAGCAAAAGACGAGAAGCAGTTCGACCAATTTGGTAAATGTGGCGCTCTTTTGCCATCCTTAGCCCCGACGCCTCTCACCTAATGAAGCTTTTTTTCGCTTGCAGCCACCTGGCATCGTCGTTATCGTGGTACTTGTCTTGCAGCAGCGCCTTAATGGCGCCGTTCACGGTAAAATTGTCCATGTCGGCATCTGGGAGGATGGAATGCAGAATAGAGGACTGAAACAGGGCCAGCTGTATGATCTATGGCTTGCTAACACGAATAAAAACTAAGGAAGCCTGTTTGATACCAAATACTGTAAAACACCTTTGCCGCATCAGGAGAAAAAGGCCCAAAACAAAGAAGCTTGGCTTGTAGCAGTAGCATTTGATTGCCTGTGTTACTGGGTAAAAAAAAATGTATAACAAGACAAGCACTTGCCTGATCTATACTGAAATGATTCTGGAGATAATGTGATACAAACTGATTTGAGGGAGCAACAGAAAAGGCAGACAGAAGAAAATTATGAATGCTAATGTAATAAACTGCTGGTGAGCGGCCAAAGATTCAAAGCTGTAACGACTGTGAGCTAGAAAGAGGCTGTCAGCAATGCAGTTCTTAAGACTAAGAAAACTCCGCATCATACAGCATGCACCAGGGATCCTTTCATTTTTCCTAGACTCCTTTTTGCTCAACCCGTTGCCGCTCCGCACCTTTGATGACGTCCTTGAGTGAGGCGAGCAGGTCCTCGTCACTTGGCTTCCTTTGTAACAGCTCCTCAATGTCCTACACACGTGTGGATGACAGTGCAATGTGGAATGCACACCTTGAAGCAAGGGCAAAGATAAGGTCGCCTACTTACTCCTCAACACAGCCCAACAGCTGAGTCCTTATAAAAACTGCTGGCTGTTCTTGCATCTGCTTGCATATAGATTCATACAACCAAGCCCTCCTGTAAAATTGTTGCATTGCACTGGCTACTGCAGGACAGAATGGGCTTATGAAGGAGTGAAGGAGCTCAAAAATCTACAATGCATCACAGACGACACCACCAATCAAACTAACAAACAAAAAGTAGCTGGACCTGAGGTTAAAAGCCTAGGCCTGAAGCTCAACCGTTTAAAGACAGGTGCAGGCATTTGTGTGTTGAAAAAGCAAGGACAAGCTGTGGCCTGCAAGTGGGACGGAGGCACCAACCTCCTGATCTTCCTCTGGCTTCTCATCTGGCTTCTCCTCCTCTCCGGCCTGCTCGTTTTCCTCCGCACCTTCCTCCTCCTTAGGCACTCCCTCTGAACTCTTCTCCTCTTCCTGCTCCGCCCCTTCTGATTCCTTCTCCTCTGCTGGGGCCTTCTTCTTGGGCTTAGACTCCTGCGAGCACGGGATTTGAGTTTGGCAATGAAGAATATACTGGGCCTTAGCCGTACAAGCACGATGTAATCATCCATCAAGGTTTCCCTCCCAAGAGCGCTGAATGCATTTGGTTCTTGCAACCCGCAAGGATAAGCCACACATCAGCTCACAGCATTGCGTGGCTTCCAAGCTGCTCGGGGAGAGCATCAACTTGCAAACAATATATTTTATGGCCTGTTTACCTCCTCCTATTTTGGTGTATTACAACGACCAGCTTGTCAGCACACCCTGGCTGGAATGTTTTAGAACTCACCTTTTTTGCCTTCTTAGCTGGCTGCTGCTCTTCCTCACTTTCTTCTCGCTCCTCTCTCTCTTCCTCTTCCTCTGTTTCCTGTTTCTGCGGCCAGAGCGAGCAAGGACACATTGAGGCCTAAGCTGCATGGAAGATCAATTCATTGTTCTGAAGATGGAACAAGTCCCGTTCGAGTAGTATAATGGCTTCACAACCAGTTTGTTGCTGATGCATTAGGATAGGGTGTCATCATGTCGGACTAGCACCAAACAAAATTTTACAATTTACCTTCTTGCTGGGCGCTGTCTTCTTCTCTGCCCTCTTAGCTGGCGCCTTCTTTGCAGGGGACTGCGTACACGAGCACAAACATGCGTGTGCTACGTCCATTGGATACCGTGTACGCCTGTGCAATGCCTGCCCTCAATAACAGTGTGAGCGCTAACCAACTGCTACAAAATTAGAGCCACAGCTTTCCTCTCAAGACGAATATAATTGTTTCCGTTTTTTGTTACATCGGGACACATTTCCTTTTAAACGATACTGCTGGCTCTGCGCTGAGTGCAAGCAAGGCCCCCTCACACCTTCTTCGCCTTCTTGGCAGGCTTCTCCTCCTCTTCCTCCTCTTCCTCCTCCTCACTCTCCGACGCTTCCTCTGCCTTGCCTTTCTTGCCAGCAGCCTGCAAGCAGAATGAGCAGCTCATCCCTTTTGGCGCCTGCTGCACCTTTAATAATGTCCATGTAGGCAGACAAATGGGAAAACGAACACGTGCGTCTATGAGTTGTAGGAATCCGACTCTCAGGATGTGAAAATGTACGGATTTGATAAGCATCAGGGAAAGCGCGTTCTCTCTGGAATATATATAAAATTTGCCAGGCTCACCTTGCCCTTGGGTGCCTTTTTTGCTGCAGGCTTTGCCTTCTTGGCCGACTCCCGCTCCCGCTTGCGCTTGGCTGCCTCCTTTTTCTTAGACTCCTGAAGCGCAAACAAAAGGATGCTAGCACTGGTTGCTAACATACAAGAAGCTGGGCGGACGGCTGCACAAAAAAAGCGATTTGCAGCGATTTTCTGCTTGTGCTGAGATCAGCTTCAGGCTCTTCACTCTGCATTTGCTTTGCATGAAAACGTATGCATACCTATCAGACGCCAGGGCATAAGCGCAACCCCTTGTGTAACTGGCAAACCTTTTCTCATGTGCACATACCGTGGATGGCTGCACCTTGATTAAGCACAGAAGGGCATTCCGGCACTTACCTGTGATGCCACATCCTTTTCACTGAGCTTCTTGGGCTTCATCAAAAGCTGGAAGACCCGATCCACTTTGGCTTCCTGTATATGTGCGTGTGCGTGCGTGTTTGTGTGTGTATGTGTGTGTCAGCACAAGTGAAAAAGTTGCCATGCCAGCATCAAAGTTAACAGGGCAAGCCTGATGAGCACAATCCCTGAAAGACAAGAAAAATATTGAATCTGTCGCTGGCGTACTGCTGCTCACTTTTTTCCCCTCTTCTCCGGATCCTCGAGGCAGGTCAAAGACGTCCAGCGCCTCATTCAGCAGGTTCACTGGCCACTTGCCCAACCGCTCATGTGCTTTCTCTTTCTCCTTCGCCTATTCAAGTATGATGGTAACAGGGAACAGCAGGAGTGAATGCTGCACGCAACCCAGGTATAAATCTGCACGCAACCCAGGTGTGAATGCTGCACTCAACCCAAGGATAAGCGCCAAGCTTTGACCACAACAACTGCACATTTGGATTTTTGTGAGGCTGTGTGCAACACGCAGCGTTGCCTTGTTGGTTGCATGGCGTGGAAATCGCAGCTATGTGATAGCAGATCAACAGCCTTACCTCGTCTCCCTCAAAGACCATGCCTGAGAACTCAAAGATGTTGCGCTTCCGCTTGGTCGCCTGCAGTGCGTCACCAAAATCACAAGTGAGGGTACAGGAGGGTGATTTGGACGCAGGTATGTTTTGTTCAGCCCTGAGGCCAAAACAGCCGCTTGCATACTTTCCGTGGAGAAAGCGGCAAGCTTACCTGGCCGGGCCTGTGGTACATGACAGCATGTAACTGCTTGATGAGCTCGTCGTCGGGCTTCAGCTTCTGCAGCCTGAAGTGAGCATTGGGAATGTCTGCAATCTTCTTCCCCTTGCCCTGTGGTCGGCAAACATGAAAAGTGCACGTGCTAGGATGTATTTTGCTTGTACGTGGCCATCGTGTGAACTTCAGGTGTACATAAAGGAAACATCTAAGCTACTGAGAAACATGTCTTTGCATGTCTGTGCGTGCTCGTGCCTTGCGAGTGCATGTAGTGCGTGCATGCACACATGTGTATGCATTATGCATTGCAATTGGATGTGCGCGTGCATGCGTGAATGTATGCATGTGCGTGTATGTGTGTGTATATGTGTCGTGTCTGTGTGTGTGTATGTGTGTGTGTGTGTGTGCGTGCGTAGGAGTGTGTGTGTGTGTGTGTGTGTGCGCGCGCGTAGGAGAGTGTGTGTGTGTGCATGTTTGTGTGTGTGTGTGTGTGTGTGTGTGTGCGTGCGCGCGCGTAGGAGAATGTGTGTGTGTGTGTGCATGTTTGTGTGTTTGTGAGTACGAGCCTTGTGCATGCTGTAGGATGTGAACTAGACTTGCTGCACGATTGAGCCTGCCAGCAAATTTGGAGGGAGGGTCCCGCCATGGCCCTTCATGTCCTGAGGTGAGGCGCGCCCCTCTTGACAGGTAACACCCTCCCTGTCATCTAACTTCTGGACCCTGCTCCCGAGGAGGAGGGGATTTTCCCGCATCAACACAAGCAGATCTTCAGTCAAAAGGGTACCTCTTTTATCACGAACTCGTGCTTCTCGACCTCGGGCGGTTTGTAAGCTTCCACAGGCTTTCGCTGCCTCTTTTCCCGTGTGGAAGCCGCTGTTGGCTCGGGAGGACCCTGCGCCCGCGCTTTCTCTCCTTCAGTCACAGCAGGCTCCTCAGCAGGCTCCTCAGCAGAGCCCTGTCCGTTTTGGGCCATCTCTTGCTCAGACATCTTGATTCAATGCTAGGGAGAACAGAGGAGGAGGAGGAGGAGGTGAAGCTTCAGGAACGGGAACACAGACGCTCGCACTAATTGTGCGTAGATTGCTCCAAATTTAAATTGAGTTAATACAAGCAACAGAGCAACGATGCAAACTTTGTGACTTGTTTCCTCTCTAGTACTTTTCAAAAATTAAGACATTAATATACAAAACCAGTCCCGTAGTCTTCTCAGGCAAGAAGCGGTTCTTCGCTCTCTCCCGTCCACGCTCCTCAAGGACATCCCAGCTCCCCGCCAGCAGCAACATGTCTGTGCAGGTGCGTTGAGGCGCAGCACGGCCGGTTCTTGCTTTGATTCTAGACTTTTGCCAATGTCTAAGACTCGCAGAGGTCTGCTCACCCCCCATTCCATCGTTTCCATCGTGTGCACATGTGCCTGCAGGAGTACATTGAGATCCACCAGCTACAGGTACGTGTGCAGTGCTGTTCAGTGCTGATGAATAAACTCAGTTCATCCCTGTGTTGCCCTTCATCCCTGATCATCATCTACACACCCACACACCCATACTCACCCACACTCACCCACACTCACCCACTCACCAACTCACAGAAAAAGGTGGAGGACGTGCTAAACATTGCCGTGAAGAACAAGCCTGATGAGCCCCTGTCCTACCTGGTGAGTGAGCCCAGAAACACGGAGTAGCGAACAAGGACAAGTCCTTGAACGAGCCCCGCCGGTCCGAGGAGGAGCCACGTTCTCCTCCGAATCGGGTTAGACGGACGTACGTCTGTGAGCGGGAATCAACGGAGCTGCTACGTTTGTGTCCGGTTTGCTGCACCCCACCTCGTAACAAGCCCCAAATGGCACTGTTGTTTGGTGTGTGCAGGCCAAGGAGCTGCTCAGGATGGCTCCTCCTGAGATCGTGAAGGTGGTTGGCCGTCAGATCATCGACTCCAGGGGTAACCCCACTGTGGAGGCTGATGTGCACACCCACAAGGGCATGTTCCGTGCTGCTGTGCCCTCTGGAGCCTCCACAGGCATCCACGAGGCAGTGGAGCTGCGTGATGGTGACAAGACCAAGTGCGTGCTTCTTGATCCTTCCAACTTAACCTGCTCTAACCGACAGTGATGAGCAGTTCCTTGCCTTCCCAGCACACACACGCATTCACAAACACACACAAACTCACGCACGCACGCACACACACACACACACGCGCACACACACACACACGCACACACACACACACACACACACACACACACACGCGCGCGCGCGCTCACACACACAGACACACATACTTGTGCATGCACACACACACTCACACACTCACACACACACTCGCACACACACACACACACACACTTGCACACACACAGACACACACATGCACACGCACGCACATACACACGCGCGCACACACACACTCACACACGCGCATGCTAGCCAACCGCAACGCACACTTACGCTCTTGCTCCTGCTAGATTTGGTGGCAAGGGTGTGACCAAGGCCGTGGAGAGCATCAACACCCTGATTAGCCCAGCTCTGAAGGTGGGCCCTGCAAAAGGGTGTTTGATTGGGCCTTACGCCTGTGTGACGGTCATATCTGCATGTAGATAATATTAATGCATGTGAACAATTATAGTGCACAAGAAGTATCCACACAAGAACACGCATACAAACACACAATAATGTGCTTTCCATGTCACTGATCCATGTCACTGTTTTTTGACCAAATCCAAGCGTGTTTTCCACACGTTTACGACTATATGCCTCTTTCAAAAGCTGTACACAACACTTGCACATACCTCATCTGAACAGGGCATGGACCCAAGGAACCAGAGCGAGGTTGACCAGAAGATGAAGGACCTCGATGGCACTGAGAACAAGGCCAAGCTTGGCGCAAACGCCATCTTGGCTGTGTCCCTGGCCACTGCTAAGGTAACAACGCTTGCCTTGCAGCGTTGCAGAGGTTTGACGACTACCAGCTAAATGATAGTGTGCCTTCGGTTGCTTTTTCTGTGCAATCCAGGCGTTGACACTTTTTTTGGCCAGTCCTCGCAAGCCCCCGAAAGTGCTGCTCTTCTATCTGATGCCTTGTGTCTTCGTGCACTCTCACGCGTTGCAGGCTGGAGCTGCTGAAAAGGAAATCCCCCTGTACAAGCACATTGCTGAGCTTGCAGGCAACACCGAGTTGGTGAGTGGTGCCAGCCTGTATCAAGCCGTTTTGCTTAGTAGAGGCATGCAGCAGCGCTCAGCTGCGTGGTTTTGGCATGCATATTATTACATGGACTGTCGTGTATAGTGGGATGTGTCTGTAAAGCAGGCTCCTCATCTTCCTGTCTGTCAATCCCTACAGTACCTCCCCGTCCCCGCCTTCAACATCATTAACGGAGGTAGCCATGCCGGCAATGCCCTGGCCATGCAAGAGTTCATGATCATGCCCACTGGGTGAGTGTTGATGGGGGCTTCCAAATGGTTTTCATGCTATAACAAGGTTTGACAAATTGCGCTTTGCTCAGCATCGCCAAATGCTCTTGCTATTCATGGATTGACGCGTGCGTCGTGTAATGAACCTGAACCGGTCCTAGAAAACCAAACCAGATACCCTTTTTCACCTGACTCATACGCAGTGCATCTTCTTTCTCTGAGGCCATGCGCATGGGCACAGAGGTGTACCACACTTTGAAGGGTCTCATTAAGGCCAAGTATGGTAAGTTTTGGCGGCGCTGAAACTGAAAGCGCAAGATGTGATGATGAGTTCATGGCTGCATTTGCTGGTCGCAGGAAGAGCAGGACAAATGAGTGATTATGCGCATGCTGATTATATGCGATTTATCTTCCTACATCAAGTATCACCACCCCTGAATGATGCCTCAGGGCTTGGGGGGGGGGGTTGATCAACTCACCCAAAATGTTAGTAAATCATTTTAGCAGAAATGTAGTTTTTTTGAAGGGGACCAGTGCAAAATGGTGTGAACATGTAATGGCTTTGTGATACCCCCAACACAGAATCATTGAATCCAATTGACCGCTTTAACAAATTGTTGCTGCGCTTCTTGCTAATTTTACAGGCCAAGATGCCACCAATGTCGGCGATGAGGGTGGCTTTGCCCCCGGCATCCAGTCCAACGACGATGGCCTGTCCCTTGTCACTGATGCCATCGAGAAGGCTGGCTACACCGGCAAGGTCAAGATTGGCATGGACATTGCTGCCTCCGAGTTCATCACTGAGGTGAGAAAGACAGCCTGATTTTGCTGTTGTATTGTTACGCTGTGTCTGAGGACGTTTTGGGAATCTCGCAGCAAGCCTTTCTCGCCTGTTTGCTAGTGATAAAATGTATTGCGCAAATGAGTGAAACTCTGGTGCAGCTCAACGAGTAGAAATGAATGGTGACTTGTTCACCTTGCCTGCAGGACAAGATGTACGACCTGAACTTCAAGCAGCAGCCCAATGATGGCTCCTTCAAGAGGACAGCGTGAGTGTCCCTTGCTGTGCTCTCAGCAGAGCAAAGAAGTGTGGATTTGTGAGGAAAGCAGATGAAACGGGTTGCTCTCAGTATTTTAAAGCAGTTTTGCACAAATGCAGATTTAAGCAAGAAGTACCTGTCTTCTAAGCGCCATTGCGCCCAGCTTTTACCATGCTTGCTCACATGATACTCTGCCTACTCCTTTCTGCCAGTGCTCAAATGTTGGAAATGTACAAGGAGTTCTGCACCAAGTACCCTGTCATTTCCATCGAGGACCCATTCGAGCAGGATGACTGGGAGCCTGCCAAGTCCCTCACTGCTGAGAACATCTGCCAGGTGTGGTTAAGGAAAAACTAAGGATTACAAGGTGAATGAAGAGCTGCCTGGCTTTTCCTCGACAATCATTGCTCACCTGTCCAGACACTGGGCCTCAAGCATACGGTCACTGTCAGACATGGCATCTTGTTTCTTTTCAATTTGTTTGAACGCACATGCCTCAAGAGTGGGAAAATCCACGCTAGCTTTTAGTTGCTTAGATGACATGAAACCTGCTAATGGGCCTCGGAAATTGATTTCTTGTTCATATGAATGGAAGAGTCCTGTCCTACTTCTGAGCTACACCACACACAGCCCTTCTTCTCTCTTACCTCTTGCATTGCAGGTCGTGGGTGATGACATGCTCGTGACTAACCCCACTCGCGTGAAGCGTGGAATTGAGCAGAAGGCCGTTAACTCGCTGCTGCTGAAGGTCAACCAAATCGGAACCTTGACAGAGTCCATCGAGGCTGTGAGGATGTCCAAGGAGGCCGGCTGGGGAGTGATGACCAGCCACAGGTACTCAATTTTAGGGGAAGTTACATTTTCCTGAGCTCTACCATAACGTTGGATCAAGCAGGGAGTAGCACATTAGGCTTCAAACCTTTGGTGATTGTGCAACGTATAACAAATCCTGCGGGCCTTGACCACTGTACTCAATTGGGCTGCAATTTACCATACCTGCCCCCTTCCCACAGGTCTGGTGAGACCGAGGACTGCTTCATCGCAGACTTGGCTGTCGGGCTGTCAACCGGCCAAATCAAGACAGGAGCTCCCTGCCGTTCTGAACGTAATGCTAAATACAACCAGCTGCTGCGTATTGAGGAGGTGCGTTTGGTCTGTTGCTGTGTAGTCGATCATCAACCAGTAATTGGAGGCATCCATTGTGTGTGGAGGTCCTTGGAGGTCCAATGAGCGTGTCTTGGACGCTCGCCTGTTGTGCTGTTGTGTCTACACACAAGTGCTTAAGAAGCTAGTCACCATGTTTAGCCATCTGGTTCCTGATGCCGTGTAAACCAAAATGCTGGTTCCTCCTTATCCTTAGTTCGAACGCATGAATTGAGTCATCATTGATGAGCTGAAGATTTTTTTGAATGCAAAGTCCGTCTCACAAAAGGCTGTCCTAATGATTTAGATTCAATGGGGCAGGAGTTCTTAGGCTATTCCGTGTGCATTTGAAGAAAAGAACGCAGCTATTCTCTTGCAAAATCCTTTCATATATGTTGTGACACAAGACTGTTTAAATTGTGCTTCCATTACGCGCACTCACAGGAGCTGGGCGACAACGCAGTGTACGCAGGCGAGAAGTGGCGCTTCATCGGCTGGCAGTGAGCTCTCTGGCTTTGAGTTAGCTAGTGCGCTCTGTTGCCGAAAGGCAGGGGAGAGACAAATTGCGATTTGTTCGTTGAACTTTTAATCTGCTGGTTTTAACCCTGAAAGAATTCGGTGGCATGTCTTTTTGCATTTGTTTGGGTAGTATTGAACTTCAGACAACGGGTTTACAAAGGGGTTAATTGGCAGCCATAATTGGTAGGCTGACGGTTAATGGGCCGCTGTCACTGAGCTCGGCTCACAGAAGAATTGGCACATTTTTAAGCAAGGTAAGGTAAGGTTACATCGCTATATATGCCTCTGGTGGGCAACTGAGCGGAAGCTTGGAAAAAAGCTTGTAAGGGGTTACAAGGATGGCCTACAGCCCGAGACTCTGGCTGATGGCAATTGGCTGGTGAAACAAAATCAACCAGTGTCAAAAATTGAAACTAAATCTGACACAAACTTGAGGAGTCTGTATGAGTCTAGATTCAGGAATGCATTGATCTCAAAATCAGTGATACTGTGATGACAAGCCAAGAAAGGAATAAATTCAGAGCTCGAAGGAGCAAACGCATGTCTGCAGAGTCTTAAACATTCCTTCAAAAAGGTCTCTGTATCTCATGCGCAGCTCGCACACTTCAGCACACTTGCAAAAGAAAAGCACATGCTTCTCATCTTGAACTTCTCCACACTCACAATTATCACAAATGCTAGAACCACCATGCCATTTGCAAGACTCCACTCTCAAGGGTTACAAGGATGGCCTACAGCCCGAGACTCTGGTTGATGGCAATTGGCTGGTGAAACAAAATCAACCAGTGTCGAAAATTGAAACTAAATCTGACACAAACTTGAGGAGTCTGTATGAGTCTTGATTCCGAATGATGATGAGTCAGGAATGCATTGATCTCAAAATCAGTGATACTGTGTTGACAAGCCAAGGGTTACAAGGGTTAAAAAGCCTGTAACCAAACCAAAAACGCTAGAAAAATCAAGGGAACAGGGCTAGGCACTTAGCTACAAAAGAGGCAACACCAAAAATATCAGGTTGGTTCATAAAGGTCCTCAAACGAGCTGAGCCATCCTCAAACTGAGGTGGGAAGATAAGCTGTTGCTGTGTGCGAAGTCTGACTAGATGTTCATGCGGACAGTCCAACAAAATGTGTTCCTCAT